>Ga0172371_10000092_pt1 | contig 116663 bp, 113 predicted proteins | sample Lak12m_FD_114543 | JGI IMG/M metagenome (GOLD analysis project Ga0172371, IMG submission 114543) | Freshwater microbial communities from Kabuno Bay, South-Kivu, Congo - kab_022012_12m | ecosystem: Environmental > Aquatic > Freshwater > Lake | place: Democratic Republic of the Congo...
ACCATACGGGGCAAAAGAAGTGGGTGAAGGCGCAATCATGCCCACAATACCTGCGATCCTTAACGCGATCTACGATGCGACGGGAATACGCATGACCGAACTCCCGTGCAGCTCCGAACGACTATATATGAAATTGAAGTCAAAAGATTAGGGAAATATGTGGCCAGATAGCCGTCAAGGACAAGCGCCCGGCTACAGGAGTGAGACCAGGTATCTGAACAGCAATGGTAGCGTCATATCACGGTGGACCATGTGAAGGGATTTAGGCAGTTTTGATCGGCCCTAATTTTAGACTTGTTGCGACGGAGGATAGGTTTCCTGCAGCTCTTCATAATTGTTCCTAGTTCCCAGTGAAGCTTGTTCTGCACAGGATTCCAATTCCTCTGCTTAAGAAGTCTCCCATGTGACGGCCACAGATTCTGAACTGGAGCAAACCACGGGCAAAGAGGTCAAGCCGGTCTTTCCGGAGGAAAATCAGGGGAACAAACCGGCAACAAAATCTGGTGGAAATGGTAATGACAGATCCAGCCAGGCGCAATGCCGAGCCCTGTACGCTTTGACCAAAAAGGCTCGGTATGCGCAAGAGGATATCGCAAACCTGCGCACCCAATGAATGCGCCAACTTTTGAGGATCTCAGCCGTGAAGATGCTTCCCGCCTAATCTCTTGCCTACAGACCGAATCAGCTCAATAAATCCAGCGCAAAAATCACCGAAATCGAAAACCTTGAATGAGAGGGGTGGACAAGTGCGTTCTTTGCAACGGGCATCCGGCATAACTGCTTGAAAATGTTAAACGTAAAGGCGTGCGCGTCGGACTCGAAATCAACTGTACGCTCGTTCGTACCGGGGGGTAGCGAATCCCTCTCTTCGCCAAACGTGCATTTGAGCGCCAAACTTCCCGCAATCAGCTCGCAATGGCCATGTCGTCACCAGGCGGCTCAGAGATAATTGTGAGCAAAGCCTGATCTGCAAATTTGTCTTTCCTAGACCGGTCTTCCCATCAGTCCCAAGATGCCGATGATAATCAGATATATCGCAATAACATAATTCAGAAGTCGTGGGAAAATGAGTATCAGTATCCCGGCAATCAGAGCAAATATCGGTTGAGGCGCGAAATTGATAATCATGATTCCTCTCCTTGTTTATGAGTCCGGCTGAGTTTATTTGACACAACCCCGCTGTTGGTGTTCCAGCCGGAGAAATAGGGGCTTGACGCGAACCGAATGAGAATTAACTTTGTTTGCATGGACAGCAGGCCCGGCGCCTTGCCGGTCCAGCCGGGCGGGAGAATGGGGAATGAGACCTCAAACGTATATTCTTATGGGCTTGATCGCATTGGCAATGGCTACCCTTGCGCCTGACTTATCTATAGCGCAAGGTGAGCATCCTGCGCAGGATCGGACCCGGCAACGTCCGCAAGTTTCTCAGGCTACGGTTAAACAGACTCCGCAGACGACCCGTCCCCTGACTCCTACCCCTGTGGGCGGAAGCGCCACTGTTGTCGGAGTGGACCAGCCTGAAAAATGCCTAAGAATCAGGAGCGGCCCGGGCAAGTCATACGAAATCATTGGGTGCGCCAAAGAGGGAGATAAGTTGAATATCACAGGGGTTTGGACATCCAACAATTGGGCCCAACTATCGAGCAAAGGATGGGTTTACGGACCCCAGATCAGCACCGACGCGCGACCTCCCAAGGAGGCGTACTCTCAACCCGGGGAGTATCTCTCAGTTAAGGGGCTCTATCCTGAATACGACGCAGGTTATTTGCCGGATTACGGTTATGCGACTTACCGCCGCGGTTCCGCTCCGATAATCCTTTACGATATTGACGTGTGGCGCAAATATCATCCCTGGTGGTGGAGCAAGGATAAAGTTTGGGACCCGAATAAAAAAGATTGGGTCAATACTCCGACTGGATCGGATGCGCCACCCAAAGTGAAGACGGACTCGGCGCCTGCTTCGGTTACTAGCCAGCCCGAGATTCCTTCTCCTGCTGCGAGTCCTCCTACCAAATCAATTCGCAAAGGGAACGCCAAGCCAAGACGATTTAGCGGTTCGGCTTCCACCGGATTCGGCCCCAGCGACAGTCGTATTCGATTTGGCGGTTCAGGCCAAGCAAACGCCGCAAGCAGCGGCAAGGTCATCAAATAATCAGCATTCCGCCGGGCGTATCTTGCGGATAGCGCTCATAAAACCAAATCAAATCTTTGTTCTTTTATGATTCCGCCCCACTGATCGACTTCTTGCTCTTCGGTCAGAATGAACCCTTCACATTCATAAATGTGGCGCGCTGCTTCAAGTCCTTGGAAAGTCCATAAGTAGATCCGTTTATGACCGACCGACCGACAGAATTCGACCGCTTTTTTCACGAGGATCTTTCCTAGACCTAGTCCTTGGCATGTCGGGTCGACAATGAACCACCTGAGCCTCACACCCTCAGTTTCGGCAAGACGTCCGTCAATAGCGACCGAGCCCGCAAACTTTTCGTCAACAACAGCAGTCCACAAGCAGTCCTTCTCACGATTGAACCGCGACATGAATTCGCACAATTCTTTCCCTTCCTGTGTCTCAAAGGATATGTCGAATCCCCAGTTCTCGTGGTAATAGACTGCATGGAGACGTGTGATCTCGCCCAGGACTCCCGGATAGTATCCTCTCAACTTGAATTGATTTGATTCGGACATCGACAATGTTTCCTCCGGCATGGGCGCTGCTCAGCGGCAGTAGTGATTCAGCAGTTGAATGAGTCTCTTCCCGGCTGGGGACACTGTGCCTTTGCCTTGAAAGAAAATGTCTATGATGGACACGCCCGACCCGTAGTACTGTTGGTTGGCGTCCCAGTCCGGCTCAAGGATGCTTCCCTTGATGGACACCCCTGCGAAAAGCCCCTTTGCCCTGGAATAGGAAAGTATTCCCGCTCCTCGATCCACTTCCAAAGCAGCCGACGCATCTCTTCCTATCGGTCCCGCCGCTATTGATGCGTCAGCTCCTATAGTGAGCTTATCACGAAAAAGGCTTTTGAGACTCATTTCCGTCATCACAAGCAAAACCATTTCCGTGGATTGCACGCCTAATTGCCAGCCGAAGCTTCCGCCGATGAGGCTTATAAAAGCCGGTGGTCCCCATTTGCCGTTGGACCGATTTCGACGGAGAATGACCCCCTTTCCGTAATGTCCGCCCACTCCGAACCCTGCCTTGAGTAAGGACGGAAAAATAATGATCGCCTTGCTTCCCTTGATGAGGTCAATAGGGATTGCTTTGTCCGGAGCTTGCATTATATCTCGGAGCGACTCTGTACATTCAGAGAGCCGAATTTCCAGTTCCATGGATTTGGCGTCAATTTTCGTGGCCAGGGCGGAGATCGCCGCAAAACTCAGTATCAGAGGCAAAATTCGACCGGATCGCATAGGCTTTGTCCTTTTACGAACAAAAAAATTCAAAATTAGAGTTATAGCGGCAAAGGCGCTTTTTACAAGTGGCTGCATGTTCTCATCAGATTAAGCCTGTGATGCGGCCTCCCCTCTTTTTTCTTGACACTCGCTCTGGGTAATGGTTATCGTAAACCAAGGCATTCTCTTCATTCTCCAACAATCTCTCTAAATTTCCAAGGAGTCGGTAATGAAAAAGACAGCAAATTGGCTCGCTATAATTGTGGCTTCGACTCTGATCTGTGGAGGCTTGGCCTTTGCCGCGGAGCCGATCAAAGTCGGGGTCGTGCTCCCATTAACGGGCGCTCAAGCGAAATTTGGAGAAATCGAGAAGAATTCATTCTTAATGGCTCTTGAAGCATTCAACAAGGCTGGTGGAGTTAATGGCAGACCCATCGAATTACTGATTGAAGATGATACGGGAAAGCCGGATGTCGGCAGGTCCGCCGTTGAAAAACTCATCTCACAGGACAAGGTGATATTTCTGACGGGCGGTTACTCTTCTGAAGTGACCTATGCTATCTGCCAGATGGCCCAACAAAGGAAAATACCCTTTCTCGTGACAACAGGTTCGGCGGACAATATCACCGAGAAGGGCTGGGACTATGTTTTTCGTATTAGTCCCCCGGTGAGCGAATATCCCAAGGCGCTTTTGAGCTTTTTGAAGGAAGTGGTCCAACCCAAGACAGTGGCCATCCTTTATGAAAATAGTCTCTTCGGTCAGTCCGGCTCCAAAACATTCACCAAGGATTGTGAGAGCGCCGGATACAAGATTCTCGTTAAAGAAGGTTATGAGCACGGCGCCGTCGACTTTAAACCTATACTCGTCAAAGTCAAGGCAGCGAAACCGGACTTGATTTATATGATTTCCTACGTTATGGACGCCGGGCTTCTGATGCGCCAGTCGAAGGAGCTGGATCTCAATCCGAAGCTCTTCGTTGGTGGCGCGGCAGGTTTTACTCTGCCGGAATTCGTTCAGAATGCGGGTGAAGCCGCTGAAAATGTTTTTTCAGCGACTCTGTGGGTCCCCAATCTGCCGTATCCGGGTGCCAAGGAGTACTTTGACAACTACAAGGCAAAATTCAAAATCCCTACCGAATATCACGGCGCGGAGGCGTATGCGTCCATGCAGGTCGTAGCGGATGTTCTCAAGCGAGCCAAGGAGTTGACACCCGCAGGCGTGAGAGAAGCCCTGGTGGCGACTGACACGAAGACGGTTTTCGGTCCGGTCAAGTTCATCTCATATGGAAAAAAGAAGCAGCAGAATGAACTTCCCACATATTTGGTGCAATGGCAAAAGGGCGCCCTGGAGACGGTCTGGCCCAAGAACGTGACCACTAAACCGTACGTCTATCCTGTGCCGCCATGGAAGAAGTAACGCCGCTTGATGTAGTTTAACCACTGAGCATATAGGCCTCAACGGAAGCAAGATGGAAGTCTTCTTACAAACGCTGGTGGCCGGGATCCTGAAAGGAGGGCTGTACGCCCTCATCGGGATGGGTATGACGCTGATCATGGGCGTAATGGGCATCATCAACCTCGCGCACGGGCAAATGATGATGGTGGCCATGTACGTGACGTACGTGCTTTTCCATTACATGGGCATAGATCCGTATTATGCGCTCGTGGTCAGTGTGCCTTCACTGTTCTTGCTGGGAATTGTGATCCAAAAGTATCTGCTCAATCCCTTGATGAAGGTTGAATCGATCTTGCCTGAAAATCAGGTGCTTATGACGGTGGGCATCGGTATGGTGCTCACCGAAATAATGCGATTCATCTTCACTTCCAATTATGTGTCGGTGAGGACCTCTTACTCGAGCTCAGCCTGGCTTGCCGGCGGCATATCCTTTTCAGTCGCTTTGTGTATAGCTTTTGTAATCGCCGTGGCGCTGACGATCGGGTTGTTCTGGTTTCTTATCAAGACGGATTTGGGACGGTCTATCCGCGCGGTCGCCCAAGACGGTGAGGCTGCGCAGCTCATGGGGATCAATGCAGGGAAAATCAAAGTTATCACTATGGGATTGGGGGCGGGCCTTGTGGCTGCCGCGGGAACGCTTCTGTTGCCCATCTATTATTTATTCCCTGACATAGGAGGGCCCTTCACGCGGAGGGCTTTTGTAATAACTATTTTGGGCGGCCTTGGATCCACAGTGGGCGCGATATTCGGCGGTCTCACACTGGGTCTCGCTGAAGCCTTTGGCGCCACATACATCGGTATGGAGTACGAGGACATGATTGGTCTGATAATTTTCATGCTGGTCCTCTTATTCCTGCCCGCAGGTTTCAAAGGTTTGACGAAGGTCTGATATCATGAGTCAATATTACGGCCGCTTGTTACTTCTTGCCATCATGGTGGCCTTCCCTTGGCTTGTTCCTCACCCTTATTATCAGCATTTGATGATCCTGGTGCTCATGTGGGTGGCAATCGGGTCCGGGTGGAACCTGATATCCGGGTACACCGGCCAGGTCCTCTTCGGCGCAGCGGCGTTCTTCGGATTAGGCGCTTATACAGCTGCGCTTCTCGCTGAGAAGCTCGAAATATCCGCGTGGTGGGGTCTTCCACTGGGGGGGATCCTGGCGGCTCTGTTTGCATTTCCTTTCGGATGGATATGTTTTCGATTACGCGGCCCGTACTTCGCCCTGGCGACTCTGGCCCTGAACGAAATCATGAGATACATTGCCACCAGTTGGGAATCGCTGACCGACGGCATGGTGGGAATTCTGGTTATGCAGACTTTTATTTCCAAAATCCCATATTATTACATCGCCCTCGCTATAGCCGCCGGATCGATTCTGGCTGTGGAATTACTCGTGCGCTCGCGGTTAGGTTACTATTTTGTGTCGATTCGCGAAGATCAGGACGCGGCCGAAAGCATGGGCATAAACACGCTTTACTACAAAATGGTTTCCCTGACTATCTCGGCTGCCATGATGGGGTTGGCAGGCGCTCTGTACACTAACTATATGGGTTTTGTTGATCCTAATGTCGTCTTCGCTCTGCATGATATTTCCATTATGGCGATACTTGTCGGCATCGTGGGTGGGGTAGCCACGGTTTATGGCCCCGCGGTCGGCGGATTCATCATGGTGGCCCTTTCGGAGCTTTTTAGGAGCGGATTTTTCGGCGGGTTAGCCGGTCTAGGCAAAGCTACAGGTTGGCCATTTATGGCAACCGTCACGAAATACGTGAGTCAAGCCCATGTCTTGAGTTTCGGTATCCTCGTCATCCTGGTTATTCTCTACTTGCCCAACGGCATAGTGGGAGACTGGGATGTTTTGAAAAGGGCCTTGCTTTTTCGGAAACGTCAGGCATCGTGAGGCGCGATTATGGCCTACTTTGAAGCCAGAAATATAGCAAAATACTTTGGCGGTCTTGCCGCGGTTAATGGCGTGAACTTCAAGGTGGAACAGGGGCAGATTTATGGTCTGATAGGGCCCAACGGGTCCGGAAAAACCACCATCTTCAATTTGATCAACGGTTATTATCCATTATCCAGAGGTGAAATTTATTTCGAAGACAAAAAGATTTCCGGCCTTAAAACTTATCAAATTTGCGAAGCAGGCATCGGCAGAACATTTCAAGTAGTAAAGCCTCTCAAAAGAATGACTGTGTTTGAAAATGTGCTGACTTCCGCATTTCTGCGCAACAAGACAAAATCCGCGGCTGTGGATTTGGCGCAGAAGACAATCGAATTCTGTGGATTAACTCGTTACACGGACAAATTGGCCAAAGGTCTACCCATAGCTTCTCGAAAAAGGCTGGAAATTGCACGGTCTCTTGCCACGCAACCGAAACTCCTGCTGTTGGATGAAACAGCCGCAGGACTCAATCCCACCGAATTGGACGAAGCCATAGCATTGATAAGAAAAATTCGAGATTCAGGGTTGACCATAATTATTGTCGAGCACATCATGAAGGTCATAATGTCCATTTCTGAACGAATTCTAGCTATTAACTACGGCATGGTAATTGCGGAAGGGACTCCTCAAGAGGTGGCGTCCAACCACGAGGTCATAGCAGCTTATTTAGGAGAAGATTACGGTGCTTAAAGTCGAGCACATAGATGTATTTTATGGTGACTTGCAGGTCCTGTGGGACGTCTCTTTCGAGGTCAATAAAGGTGAGATAGTCGTTCTTCTCGGGGCCAATGGAGCGGGAAAATCCACAACCTTGAAGACCATCTCATCCCTGCTTACGCCTGAAAAGGGCGCGATCAGCTTTGAGGGCACACGACTTGACGAACTACCGGCCCACCAGATCATTGAATTCGGTGTAGCCCATGTGCCCGAGGGTAGACGTCTTTTCCCGGAAATGACCGTGGAAGAAAACCTGATGACAGGCGCCTTGAAAAGCGAGGCTAAAATCAAGCGTAATGGCACAATGAAATCGGTTTACGACTTGTTTCCTCGTTTACATGAAAGGCGCAAGCAGAATGCGGGTACCTTATCAGGAGGCGAACAGCAGATGTTGGCCGTCGGCCGAGGACTGATGTCTTTGCCAAAGCTCCTCATGTTTGACGAACCGTCCTTGGGTTTGGCGCCTATATTGGTTTCGGAAATTTTCCAGATGGTCAAGAACATTCGGAAACAGGGAGTTACCGTGCTGCTCGTGGAGCAGAATGTTAAGCACACGCTTGCTATGTGCGATCGAGCCTATATCTTGGAGAATGGCCGCATTACAATGACGGGGACCAGCAACGAACTCCTGAACAACGACCATATCAAACAAGCCTACCTCGGGCTATGATAATTTCGGCGCCAATCCTGTTTGCTTAAACGGACTCCAGACGTGGGGCAGGTTTTCCAGCCTGCCTTCTGTCAATTGTTCCTAGGCCGCTCCATCACAAATTCTGAGGCCCTTGCGCCGCTTACGAGCTTACGCGCCATCCCGAATGGCAGGCTTTCCAGCCTGCCCCACAAGTTCATTCATCCTTCTCCGCAACCATCATCAGCTCTTTTTGTGCCTCCTCCTGCTGAAAATATTGCGGATCGTCAAGATAATGTGTGAGAGTCTCCCATTCAGCCCGATTCATGACGTTTTTCAACAGGGCAAGACCGGCCGATTTGAAGGATATAAGGCTTAGTAGTTCTATTCCCTTTTTGCTTGCCGCTTCAGCTCCGCCCTGTTCTCGATCCAATACCACAATGACTTTCTTGCACTCTATATTCGAAAGTTCTCTTTTTCTAATTTCATATTTTACCTGTTCAAGCGCGACTTCCTTGCTATCGAAACGGGTAACCAGATCGTCCACCAATGCGATTCTGTCACCGGACACGAGTTCGCCTTCGAGCAGGGAATGCTCTCCATAACGAGTTATGGCTTCTTGAAATGAGGCCGCGGATTTGACGTTTTCCATTTTTCTGGTAAATCCGGCGGGAATGCCTCCCGCCAAGGCCATTCCGGCGGCAATCGGAACGCCGGCCATAGCAATACCTATAACTCTATTGATTTCCGGGGCTTCTTCACGCACCATACGGGCCATGGCGCTGCACACCTTTTCAAAGACGTCCGGATAGGACGCCAAAGGCCGCAACTGTATGTACAGGGGGCTGTACAAACCGGAAACAAGAGTCCAGCCTTGTGGCCGGTCGCGATAAAAAGTTCGGATCATCCTGTGCTGGTAGAGGAGTATCAGGATCTCCTTGGCTGCCTCTTCTTTTTCATTTGCCCAGGTCATTTTTCGTATGCTCCGTCCGGAATTCGCTGAACGTCTAAGGTGATCTTCATTCTATCAGCCGGACACGGTCCCGAAAATCTCGTGTCTTGTCAAGCGAATATTTGTGGCGGTGGTATCCATTCAGGCGCGTGGGGGAAGGAGTATCATTGCGAGAAGTGAATGGTGGCACAGGCTTCCAGCCGATCTGTTCGGAAATCGCGGGGCAGGATGCCCGTCCCACCGGTAATCCCCAAAGCCGGGAGATTGCTTCGCTCCGCTCGCAATGACATGTAATGGGCGGACTCCGGACCCGGCCGCGCCGTAAGTGGACACTAGCAGACAACCGCTGTTCGGCGGCGGCTTGGCCCGGTAGTGTCCTAATTTGATTTAGGCGCTTGTTCCACTAAACGAAGAAAGGATCGAACGATGGAAAGTGAAGAAAAGGTATTTATTACTGAGTTTGAGAAAAATGGCGAAAAGTACGAGGGTCCACAGATCAATGCCGCATCATGGGAAGAGGCACAGGGAAAGGCTAAAGAGGCGATAATAGTGGTTGGCGAATTGGACTAATTTATCCACGCCATCCATTGCGGCGGGCGTTGGCCTCGCAGTCGGCTTTGTTTTTATAGCCTTCAGAGGACCGTCCAACGATTTCGCCATTTGGCGCAGTGCGTCGCCAACGCCATTCGCCCTTGCTGTCTTTGTAGAACTCCCACTTATCAGCAGCCATCGGTCTTTCCCCCTCCAATAAAGATAGACGCGATGACTATATTCTTTTGTCTTTTGAAGTCAAGCCTTAACTTGCTGAAATCGCGCCCGATTCAATTCGCCATTTCGACAAGATTCCCGACCGTCCATAGTTCGTTGACGACTCCTGCTTCCATTGCAGGCGTGCAGCGCAGCGTTTTGTGAACGCGCACAAAATTGTAATGCGCAAAATGCAGCGCGACAGCGGCTTTCAGGTTTTTCACCTTCTTGCTAAAGCCGTTTGTAAGCCTTGTGAAGCGCCTCATTGACATTCGGCATGTTAAGTTTTGTCGTTCCACATAAGATGTAGAGGTAATACTGAGGTCCGGGTGTCCCTGGATGTACGACTTTTCCACTTTTACGACTTTCGGCGGTGAGTATCTACCGGGACCGATTGGTTCCGCTTCGTAGAACTTTACGATTTGAGCATAATCGACATCCATCCCGAAAGATTCGCTTACGGCTGTCACATAATGATAAAGACCATCTGAACTCAACTGAACACGATTAGCAAGTCGGCTGTATAAGTCATCTATAAAGGCGTGTGCGGTTTCAGCGTCCCTTTTGCCGACCTTGTAGCTGGGAATCAGCTTTGTGTCACTGTCAAGAGCAGTCCATGTATAGAAATCGCCAACTGTGCTGATGTCGTCTTCTTCTTTCACGTGACGCTGTTTCTTGCCGACGTAACACCACAGTTCGTCAACCTGAACGTGCCTGCAATTCAGATTACGCATTTTCTCGTCCATGATCTTCTCGCAAGCGTTCCCAACGCGGACGCCTAAGCGCATAACCGTGTCCCTGTGAACGCCTGTCATGCGTTCGATTGACCTGATTGAGTTTCCTTCCACTAGCGCGCCGATAATCGTTGCTTGCTTGTTCAGGGATAATTTATTCATTGCAAAAGCTTCCAATCTGCCTTATACTAAAGGCTGATGGTGGAGCGCAGGGGTGTCGAACCCCTCAGCGTCGGGTGTAAACCCCGGACTGGTCCCCACAACGCGCCCCGCTGTAGGATTTTGAAAGGTCGGTTCGCCGACCACCGAGCCCCTAACGTTGCAGCGTTAGGGGTTTTGTTTTTCAGTAAAACCATCATGATTTGAGATTACCGTGTCTATTGCGATCTGTCAAGATAAATCTGATAGGCTTAATGATTTTCTTATTGACGGGAGGTTCGCGACGTATTATGGTGACCTTTAGGAAGGAGAACGCCATGACCGAACAGACCGATGAGAAGAAAAAAAAGAAAGAAGGAAGAAGTCCCAGCTATCCCGCCGTCGATCTTTCCACAGCTCTTGTCCGAGCACAAGCAATTAAAGAAAAGGAAGGTCGCCATTTTGCTAACATCCCTACCATTATGACCCATTGGGGTTATGGAGCGAAAAGCAGCCAAGGTTTTGTTGTCTTAGCAGCCCTTAAAAAATTTGGCCTTCTTGAAGATCGCGGAACAGGGGGGGCACGCGAGTTCAGATTGACTGAATTAGCTTGGAACATCTTGATTGATACTAGAGAAGTTTCTGTTGAACGAGAAAGTCTTATTCGTAAAGCGGCCCTTAGTCCAGATATTCATCGCAAACTTTGGGAAGAATACGGGGCGGATCTACCGTCATCGGAAAATCTTCGATTTAGATTACTAAGCCAAGAGCGGTTCACTTCTGGGGCCGTGGATGACTTTATTGCTGAGTACAAGAGAACTATTTCCTTTGCAAACCTGAAGGAAAGTGATAGTCTAAACGGGCATGAGGAAGATAAAACTGCTATGCAAGAGGAGCGTATTATGCCCGGCACGCAACCAATATCATCGCTAGAAGCTAAAACCAGAAACCCTGTGGAGCCGCAGAAGTCAGAAACAACAGGAGCAGTGCACGAATTCAATATGGCCCTTTCAGACGGGAAGACGGCATATCTTAGGATTCCTCATTCTCTGAAGAAAGGGGATTGGGAACAAATCAATAAGTTGCTTGCTGTTTTAGAACCCGCCGATGAGTAAGAGCAAGGCTTCCAGCGAAGCTCTTACTGAAGTTCTTATAAAAGCTATTCGCAGTCTTCACGGCTGTAAGGCTGTATGGGTTGAATCTGTCCCGGTTAAAGAGACATTCCAGGGTGACATTGTCTGGGAAGGCACCGTTCAAGTTTTTGATCTTAAAGACCATCCCGCGGCTTCACGTTGCTACGCGTGGTCCTTTGTGACTGACGAGGAAACAGGCAAGCGCAAATTCTTTGCCGTCCTGCACCAAGGTCCGGTTGACTCTCCCCTAAATGCGGTCCGAGCTGCAATTGTGGCTGAATATCGTGAGACAAGCACCAGATCTGAAGAAGAAGTCAAAACATGAATTTATCAAACACACCACAGGTTAAACCCCGATTTGGAAAGGTAGACGTAAATACGGAGATTGATCTTTTACTTAAAGAATATGGGATGAACTTGACCGATCACCGTGAAGTCTGGAGGACTTATGTCCAAAGTTTTGGACTTGTGTTGACGGCTATATTTGCTTCCGTGTTAGGGGCTCTTTGGAAGGGCCTACCAGAAACCCGTCCCTTTCTTGCCTTTGTTCCTTTTGTCATCTCGGCTTGGTTCACAATGATTGGCTTGCAGATGCTAGAATTGACAAGCCGTGCTTGTTATTTAGGCTTGCTGGAAATGAGAATTCGGGCGCTAATGAAAACAAGTTCTCCATGCTGGGAGGGCAGTTTTAGGTCAATAATTTACAGTGGGTGGCGCTATTTGTTGATGTTAGGCTTTGTCGCAGTTCCAATATTTTCACTGTACAGCTTTTGCGTTTGGCAAGGTTCGAAGTGGCTCACCACCTATTGGCTGATGCAACATTATGGTCTGAGATGGGGCCATTTCATCACATTTTATGCGTACTGGGCGGTTCTGGCCGTGTGGGTGGTCTGGACAAGTTACGTCAATATTAGGAAACAAGAGAAGCAGTTGAAAACGGCATGGAAGATCTGAATAATTTTCTTGTGCTTTATTTTTTCGTTTCTATCTAGGGATTCAAATTAGGACACTACCCTTGGCCCAGACGGAGTTGACTAAAACCCGCGTATCCTGTAACAAAAGAGTTTCACATCCGAATTTCCCTTGGGTCGGCAAGGACTAATTTTATGCTTAACGGAAAAAATATCCTCATAATTGGAGCGAGAGCAGGCGGCTACGGCGCCTCTATCGCTCGAGCAGCCGTAGCTGCGGGCGCAAGGGTCTTAGGGACTTCATTGACGCCGGATGATTCTCGCGAGGCTGCTTTCTTTGGCGAACTGAACGTGGAGTTAATTGACGTTCCGCTGAGGTACAATTTCGACAAGAAAAATCGTGTTTTCGACGAGTTGGCCGGAATCGAAGCATGGCTCAGGGCTCACGATGTCAACCGACTGGACGCGATTATACATACGGTGGCCGGCGGCTTCCCTAGGCAACCTTCGGTGATGAAAGCTGTCGCGGACATTCTCAAGGGCAAGTACACGTTCAAGGATCTGGCCACCGCAGTCAAAAGAAACGTGTACTACGTCAATGCCGGTTCGTTTGAAGACACGATCGAACACCTGGCGGCCCTCACCCATGATGACACGCAATTCGTGGGACTGACTTATCGTGGCGACTTGCCGTATTTTATTTCGCCGACCAAGAAATATCTTGAAAAAATCGCCGTGCGTCTAGCGGGCAAAGGCAAGCGCACCCTTGTCGCTGCGCTGCCTGAAGCTTGGACGCAATCGTCGCAGTTTTTCACCGGGATCGAGCTAGCCATTCTCGATAATTACCGGAAGCGCTTGGCAGGCCGGCAGTGCAGGGTGGAGGATATCGCCCCATCTTTTTCTCTTATGGAGAGGTCCTTGGCGGAACTGGACGGATTTCAGGCGCTGCTGGAATCTCTGCAAACTTTTTTTCAAGAAAAGTGGGTCGACATTGATGACTCCATGGATTCAGCCCGCCTGTACAGTATTGTAATGGAATTGTTCAGCAAATTGCGCGACCAAGGAACGTTCCCGATCTTGAGACGAGCCGTGGAGACAATCTCGGATTTTGTGCGAGACGCGTCAGGCGCAATACTGATCCGTGAATTGATCGCGGCCGGTCGTTACGACTCCGGAGACGTCAGGCAGGTCCTTTATAGTGATTTTGTCGAAAATCAGCCCATAAGAAAGGCAAAACCCAGGCCCGAGCAGCCTGTCCCTCCCGTAGTTGTCAAGCGAAATTGGCAGGTCTTTGAAAAGGACGAAATTCGCAAGACATTGAATATGTATGGAGAAAATTTCATTTTTCTCGACCGGGTCGTGATGGAATTTGCCGAAGAAGTTAACGGAACCATAGGATTCGGGCGTTTCACAGTTCCGCCCCCGGAAGAAAGCCCGATAATGAAAGATCATTTTGTGGGCATGCCTCTATTCGGTGGTCATCTGCAAATGGAAGCTGTTGCCCAATTCGGCACTTTTATGATTCTCAAACTCGCCAAAGACAGAAAATCAGTGCCCATCCTCACAGCGACGGAGTTTCCCGACCTCAACACTATGGCGCCTCCCGGCGAAACACTAACGATGATGGGTTGCATGATCATTACCGGAAAAAGGAGCCTCAGGCTGGAGGCATTCATTGAGAATCGCTTCGCGCGTTCCAAAGGGATCATCCGCGGACTAATGGTCGGTGAACGTGTAGTGCGCAAGATGATGATGTCCTTCCACTCCGAAGGGGACGAATGATTCACCGCAGAGCACGCAGAGAAAAATGAAGTCTTTCCAGAGTAACCATACATTTTGTTTACGCAGCCCTTACAAAAGCGCTGTCCCTGCCGTCAGCCGTATAGGAGTTTTTTGCGGAGGGTGCGGGAATCCCGCGTCCCGCGGGACAAAAAAGGGGTTCCCGCATCTTTCTTCTTTCCCCTTTCTTCTTTCTCTGCGCCCTCTGCGGTAAATGTTTTTCGTCTTTATGGCCGCGTGCAGGAGGGGAGTCATGGCCACAAAGAAGATCAGCGGAAAAGGCCTCGCTGCCGACGTTCGTTCCGGAATGGATTGCGCCGCGCTCACCGAGAAGCATGACCTTTCAGTAAAGGAATTAAAAAAGGCGCTTGAGGCAATAGTCACCAGAGGCGGTCTGTCTCAAGACGAACTGCCCGCCTGGCTGGCAGAAGAGAAGCCGTGGAAATGCCCCAAATGCGGACGAGGTCAGTCGGAGCGGTTCGAGCGATGCCCTATCTGTGGAGTCATCATAGACAAGCTCCGCAAAAGCGCTTCAGAGGCTTCTCCAGCGCCTTTATCGAAAGCTTCTCCTCCGCCAATACCTGAATTTTCAACATGGAAGAGTGATCCGCCCAAAAGCCCGGTTTTCGGAATGGCTAAAGTGGCCGCAATCGGAGTTGTGGCTCTACTGGTGATAGGGTTAGGCTGGAAGCTCGCCGGCAGGCGGTCCGAGCCGCCGACAATTCCAGCCGCTCGTCAAACGGAGACTTCAGAGACTCTGCCCCCTGTTTCGAAGGTTGAGCCCTCCCAGAAAACAACGCGGACTGCCAGGCAGAGGGACCCATCGGAAGAGGCGATCCTGAAGAACCGCAAAGCGATGCGGATAGCCAAACTGGCGCATGACTACGAGAAAACCCATACGTACTCACGTGAGGACTTGTTCGCGTGTGTGGATATGTCCGTCGACCTGTGGAACCAAATCCAAACAGCAGGGATACGGGCAGGCCTGATGGCGGGTAATGTCGAGACGGACATCACGGGCCTTAAGGCGGAAGACATGGCCCAATACGTGGCGCGAATGAATCATGCCTGGGTAGTGGCGGAAATTGAACTCGGGAAATGGCTCCCTGTGGAAGCCACTGCCGGCGCGATAGTGAATCCGCTGGCCCCGAATTATTCGTTGTACTTTTCGGGCGAGTTCTTTACGAATCCGCGAGAATTCAAATCGTTTGAGGAACTGAGGCGGCATCTCTTTAAGAACTGCATGGAAGCGCATCAAATGGCGGATAGCTTTCGTACGTTGGTGCAGAACCGGCCCGAGAGCAAAGAGGAAGTGCTGCAAACGTATAGGGCTCGGGGTCAGCTCGATCAGAGAGCCAGAGATTGCAAGGAGCATTTTGAAAGAATCCAACGGATCCTCAACGATCGCGCGGAAATGATCGTTCCTTGGGTCACCCATTGGGGCCAATAGGCCGTGCCTTCTCACTTCTTGCGCTGAACCGGAGATTCTCCATGAACGCTCGACCCGTTAGCATGATAACAAAGCTATGGTTGATCTCCATTCTGGTGTTGGCTCTGCTGGTTTGGGATGGAGTCGCCGGGGCCGATGCCACTCTCGACCGGCAGCTCATCAAGGCGGCAGAAAACGGAGACCTGGGAATAGTAAAGGCGCTTCCGGATAAAGGCGCACATGCCAAAGCGCAAACCGGACACGGCGGTACTGCGATGATGACGGCCGCTCATTATTGTAACCTGGAAGTGGCAAGACTCCTCATCGAGAAGGGAGCGCAAATCAATGTCATAATCGAGGGCGACCCAACGCCGCTGATGGCAGCAGTATGGGGTGGCCAAGAAGACATTGTGAAGCTGCTTATCGAAAAAGGAGCCCAAATCAATGCCCGACACGAAGTCGTGGAATACCTGAAACTGCAGGGGGCGAAATAGAAGTCGGAACCGAGCGACGGTCCGGCGTCCGCGGATCTGATATTTCTAGATTACGGAGGGAGCAGATTGAAATTCAAAAGAGCGCTGTTCGTTGTATGTATGGTCCTGCTGGTAATAGTGGCGGGGCTTGTTTACATTCCACCGTACCTGAACTCTTATCAGACCGACGGCGCAATCACGCTGGCTGGCCTGAGCAAACCGGTGACAGTGACACGCGATGAAAAAGGAATGGCCTACATCAAAGCTGAGAATTTTGACGACGCGATCATGGCCCAAGGATTTGTCACTGCCCAGGATAGACTTTTCCAGATGCAACTCAACCGAATGATGGCCCAGGGCAGGATTTCGGAACTGGCCGGAGATAGAGCCATTGGCCTGGATACCCGCATGCGGACCATCGGAATGCATCGAGTGGCTAAAGCCCACGCGAAAATCCTGGACAAAGAAACGCACGATTTCTTTCAAAAATATGCGGACGGCGTCAATGCCTTCATCAACAACAGGCCCCAAGAGCGTCCTGTGGAATTCAAGCTCTCCGGGCTCAATCCGGAACCGTGGACTATAGTGGATTCTCTGTCAGTGCTCTACTACATGGCATGGACGACTTCAGGAAACCTACAGATCGAGATCCTGGCTCAGATGCTCGTGGAAAAACTTGGGTTGGAAAAAGCCGCGGAGTTGTTTCCGATCAACATAAATCCTGATGAAAAGATCGCAAAGGCTCACGCAGCGCAACAAATGCCCCCCTCTCCCTACCCTCTCCCGCTAAAGGAGAGGGATTTAACAACCGCATTCCTCGGAGAGAGGGATTTGACATCCCCCTCCCTGGACGGGAGGGGGAAGGGGGAGGGTGATAAGAGCCTGAAATCACAGGAGCAGATCTTAGTAACCAACGCACAGGTAGGTATGGGGGCCTTTGATAATAAGACCGGTCTTGCCCGTGACGACGCAATTCAAGGTTATCTGGACACTTCCTCATCATTGGTGGGGAGCAATAATTGGGCGACCGGTCCGCGTTTGTCCCAAAACGGCAAATGCGTTGTGGCGAACGATCCTCACCTGGATTCTCGTCTTCTGCCCGGTGTGTGGCACACTTGCGGGCTCATCACGCCTGAATATAGGCAGGTGGGCGCGATGATCGCGGGTATCCCCGGCCTCGTGGTGGGGCGCACGGATCACATTGCGGTCGGAGTCACCAATGCCTACGGAGATTGCCAGGACCTGTATGTCGAAACCATTGATCCCAGAGATCCCGGCAAATACCTGGAAGGCGAGACCTCGCTGCCGTTCCGTGTAGAGGAAGAAACGCTTAAAATCAAAGACAAGCAAGCTCCGAAGGGATACAGAGAAGAAAGGATCAAAATAAGATTCACGAAGCGCGGACCGATCATCTCATCAGCTCTGGAACCGCTTAGAACTAACAAGGCGCTGTCGCTCCGATGGGCCGCCGCGGAGACAATGGCTCCAGGTATGGGATTTTTGAAACTCGCGAGGGCAACATCCGCTGAGGAAGCGGCAGAGTCGATTAAAGAGATCAACATGATTGTGCTGAACTTCGTGTTTGCCGACACGAAGGGTAACATCGGGTGGCGTGTTTCAGGCAAATTGCCCATCAGATCGCAGCGAGACGGAACAGTTCCCTATGTCGTAAAGGATGGCAAGGACAATTGGATTGGATGGATACCGGCAGATGAGATGCCGCATTCCAACAATCCTGCGAGGAGTTGGGTGGGCACCTGCAATCACACGACCGTCCCCAGCGACTACAAGTATTACTATTCTTCACAAGCCTCTCCATCCTACCGCCAGAGAAGACTGATAGAGCTTCTGGACGCTCCCGGCCCCAAGTCCGTAGATCAGCATTGGCAATTTCAGCGCGATGATCTCAATGTTATGGCCGGGAAAATAGCGCCTATAATGGCTGGGGCCCTCAAGGCCAAAAAAGATACCGAAGATATGGGCGCCATCCTTGCTTCTTGGGATTTCCACGATGATCTCGCCAAGGCGGCTCCGACAATTTTTCAGGAAACTTACAGGAATTTCGCGCGTCTTGTCTTCGAAGGTAAGCTCGGCCCGCAGCTTGCCGGCGCGCTGCTGAATAGTCCGTATTTTTGGCAGGAGCGACTCCAGCGCATGGTATTGGCTGGTTCTGCCTCGTTTGAGAAAACAGCCAATCCCGATCAAAAAAAGGTAGAAGAGCTGTTCCGGAAGGCGGCTCTCCAGGCGAAGGAACGCCTTACCGCAACCCTGGGAAACGATCCACAGCAGTGGGCCTGGGGCAGGGCGCATCAGAGCGAGTGGCTGAACCCCATCAGGCGAGAGGGTTTCGGGAAGTCGCTCCTGGGAGGCGAGATTCGCCCTATGGCCGGGTCGGGAGAAACTCTGTACCGCGCTTCATATAAGTTCGACAAGCCGTTCTCAATCGTGGAATTCGCTTCTCTCAGAATGGTAGCCGATCTAGGCGACAACGACAAGATTCAGGCGGTCCTGCCCGGGGGCGTTGTAGGCCGCACTTTTCATCCCCATCAAAAAGACCAAATTGAGCCTTTTATGAAAGGCGACAAGGTCTATTGGTGGTTCAGTGACAAGGCGATCAACGAGCACGGCAAGCATAGACAGGCGCTGAATCCGCAGTAGCATATTTCAGAAGGCGGATGCCTGGGGAAAAACCGGCTTTCCATTTGTCGTTGCGAGGAGCAGAGCGACGAAGCAATCCCCTTTCCTGAAAGATTGGAGATTGCTTCGCTGCGCTCGCAATGACAGTCCATCGTGAGGAGTCTCTTCTTAGGACTTCCTCTTTGAAAACTCTTATCCGATCCATACTAATAATACTTGCTTCCGGGTCTCGCATGCCTTACGTTTCTGTACATCACAGGAGTTTTTCGCCTGGGGGCCGGGAAAGCGCTCCGAGAGACACTGGATTGCAATAAAGCCCCCCGGACTCCTTGAAACAAGACTGGCTTAGCCATGAACGCGTCTCGATGGGACGTAAGCCGATGCGGTTCTAAACTCGACGAACTTGCCGACGTTCTTAAAGGCGCCGGACGTAAGCGAGTGCTGATCCTGTGCCACAACAATCCGGACCCGGACAGTATCGGCGGCGCATACGGTTTTCAGTTCCTATTACACAAGAAATTCGGGATTCGAGCCGTGATAGGTTACGGAGGAGTGGTAACCCGCGCGGAAAATCAAGCCATGATCAAGAGACTGCGGATCAAAATGACCCATTTTTCCAAGATTGATCCGTCGAAGTACTACGGCATCGCTCTCATTGACGCTCAGCCCGGCACGGGCAACCATCTTATGGTATCGCGCCGAGAATCTCCCCTGGTAGTGATTGATCATCACCCTTTACGTAAGGCGTCTTTTAAGGCGCAATTCCGAGATGTTCGGCCGGATTACGGAGCGACTTCCACTATAGTCACCGAGTATTTGGTCGCGGCGGATTTGACTCCGACCAGGTCTGTGGCCAACGCTCTTCTTTACGGGATCAAAACTGATACTAACTCGTTGGGGAGAGGAGCATCCAATGGAGACTTTCAGGCATTCTCTTATCTTTTCCCGCTGACGAATCCTCGAGTGCTGGGATGGATTGAAAAACCCACTCTTTCGCCCGAATATTTGGCGGAGTATCAGCGGGGCCTGGCCCGGACCGTTCTTCATCGGGACGTAGCCGTCAGTTACCTGGGCAAGATCCAATCTGAAGCCATCATACCGGAATTGGCGGACCTGTTGCTCCGTCTTGACGGTATAAGTTGGTCGCTATGCTTGGGAGAAAGAGGAAACTTGCTGCTCGTTTCTTGCAGATCGACTGCTCGCTCATATAAGGCTGGCGTTGTTCTGCGCCGGACTATGGGCAAGGACGGGTCCGCGGGCGGACACAGAAGTATGGCGGGTGGCCAGGCGCCTCTGAACGGTCTGAAGCCCGATGAGAGAAACGAACTCGCAACCAGGCTTATCCATCGGTTCCTGTGCGTTATAAAAAGAGGAGGAACACAGCCCCGACCCATTTTCGCCGCGGCCGAGGCCGCGTAAGTGGAGTCAGGGAAGGCGGCATTGAAAGTAGGGAAAAGGTCCGCCGATTTCCCAAACCGCCTTTTCAGCAAGAGTCCTGTTTCTCAAGTCACCTTTGCCGTCTGAAACTCACCAGCAAGCTTGAGGGCGCTGGTGGCCTCGAGAAAAACGGTGCGCCTTAATTCACTAGGCGGTTGAGGGTCTTGAGCGACGATTTCTTAGCCAGGGCGAACTTCTTCGGCCCGGTAAAAGCGCTACCAGTGCTACAGGATAAGTTTCCGGCAGGCCTCAGCGATCAGCCTTCAGTCCTGACCTACTGGAAGACGCTTGCCAAACCAAGAGTGATCGAGGCGGAGGCGGTAGCGTTCGCGCGTCGATTCGTGGTCAAACCTGGGGTCAAGCCGAGAAGTTCGGGCCCTCACTTGAGTTTACGGTGTCATGTTCCTTGCCACATCAAGCGCTTGAGCAGGGGATGCTAGAGCCATCTGCTGGGAGGCGCTGGCTGAAGATTGAGCGCCTGCAGCTTGGGTTGCGGCTGCCCTCAGCAGACTCTTGTCCACTTCACTTGTCAGCCATCGCGCGCCTCCAATCCCGATCAGTACGGCCCCAACCAATGAAGCTAGGGATAACCCCACTTTTTCGGGACTGACGTTCTTGGTAAGCGCTTCTGTTGTCCCCGCGATGTAGAAGGCACTGAGTGGGCCGTACAATCCCCACGAAACGATCGCCGCAACTGCACCCATAAACACGTTTCCCAAATAGCCCGGTCTGTAGATGCTTGTGGTGTCGTTCACCTTTTCGCGTTTTGGGATGAGGAAACCATTATCACTCATAATCGCGTTGACCACTCCACCCAGAGCACCCGCCACGAACACATAAAGAAGCATCAACCACATTGAACCTTGCATATGAAACCTCCTTTCCGCGATTTGTAAAATCGTTCCCCTCTCGGTCAGCGTTTGTACGCCTTCGCCGTGTGGGTAAAAGCCTTCGGGTCAGAATCTGGTCAAAACTCCCTCTTTTGTCCTAACGCTCAGCCGACGATCCTACGGGTGCCAGCTGGTCCATCTCAGCGACTTTTGCTTGCGGCGAAGCAGCAATGCTCGGTTTAAAGTCAGATCACTTGGCCGGGGCGCTACTGCTTAGTCATGGAATCTTCCCAAAGGAGAGTATCGTTAGCCAAATTGTGCCGTTCCAGTGATCATTTGGCTGCTCGCTAATCATTTGTGCCCTCACGGAATACTTGAGCATGGGAGGGGAAAGTTCATCCGCGGTTGCGTTAAAGCGTCAGCCGGTTTAGATACTGGCTGATCGCCGCTCCGGTAGGCGCTAGGCGCACAGTGATGCGAAGCCGTATACCAAAACCGTGAACAGGGCGACAATTCTAAGCGGATTTCATGCAAGTGCTTTTCCCACATCAGCAAAGCTTTTGATATCAGTCGTCGATTGGTTCGCATCCGGTATTGATTTGTCGAGCCGCGAGAAACGAGCAAAATAGCGTATTCTCAGGGATAGGCTCAACGCTGTTACAATGACAAGCCTATTATCATTTCTTAGCGACATGAGCGGAGAATTTGCCTCATTCTCACGTGCTGGGGTATGGCTATACGTCTTCAGGATCACAGATCCGCCTTTGCTGGCTGGGCGCATCAACTGCGGATAAATCCTTACGGTGGTCACCTATAGTCCTGAGCAAATTAGACAGCGGGACCAGCAAACCCACCTTGTCTTTGAGCGGCCATCCGTGTATGTTGTCCGGGACTTGCTTCAAGAAGTGACAATCGTCAACCAAGTCTTTGTAATCCGGTTCAGGACGCTTTCCATCATTGTATTGGTACCGTTCCGGTGATTCCACATCCCAATACTGATCCGCGGGAATTTCCACCCAATCTCCTCGCTGATCCTTTACATTTTTCAGAATCTGGTCAATGAGATCCAGCACTCTTGAGACCTTGATCTTCATTTGTTTGCTCCCTTTCATTCGGTAAGACGAGTCTCCATGTCTTGAATTTGGCGGCTAAGGGCTTTCATGCGAAGATCACAAAACCTGCGAGGATTCTTCTCCGCTCCAGCGGGCATGTATCTCGCAGCAACCCTTGCGTCGTTCGCAACGCCTTGCGCAAGACCAGCCAATTTTCTTAAGTATGCCAAGTGTTCAGTGTAGACGGCGGCTGGTGTGGTCTCTTGCATTTGCGGTTTCCCTCCTTTCATTCGGTAAGACGAGTCTCCATGTCGTGAATTTGGCGCGTAAGCGCCTTCATGCGAAGGTTACAGAACGTGCGAAGCTTCTCTTTGGTACGCTCGTTCGGCGGAAACGGTATCGGCCTCCCGCAAATCATTCCGTCCTTCTCAATACACTGCGCGTAACAAGCCAGTCGTCTTCTCAAATATTGAAGTTGCCCACTGTAGACCTTAGCCGGAGTGGTGGCCTCCACTTCCTTTTTGAGTTCCCTGATTTCCCTCTCAACCGGGGTTTCCGGCGGTGGCACTAGCGGTCTCATCATTTGCAAGCCCTGACTACGTGGCGGGGGGGCCTGCGCAGCGGAGTCAGCCGGCGAGAAAAAAATCCCGAGACCGATAAGGAAAAAGACAAAAATCGGTAATTTCCAATGCCTTTTTATAAATCTGTCGATTGTTTGATTACCAATTCTCATGATTACCTCTCCAGTGTTATGCCGTATGCTATTTGAAACTAACTCCGTATTTTATGACCGTTGCTGCAAGGCCGGGATGCGGCCGATGGTCAATAACTCGCTGACATCTGGATCTCTAGTGCGAAAACAGGATCAATGACCCGATCGGGTCTGACCCCCCAGTTGTTGGCCGCCGAAGGAATATCCCAGTTGGGGACGCTCTTGTCGATGCAGGCATAGTTAAACCACTTGCCCGGTTGCCAATATGAGAATCGGCCCGATACCACCCACTGGTCCATGAGCTGCCAAGTGAAGCCTGCCATTGCTTCCCAGCCAAGGTCCCTGTCAGGGACGGACGGGGCCGGATTGATAAATGTGGATCCTGGCGGTTCGGCATAGACAATATTTCCGAATGCTCCCGCAGCTATATTGGGCCGAACATACCCTATCGCATAGCCGTGGGAATTCCTGATCGCGCGTAGGAAAGATCCTTCTACTATCAAATTGGCCGCCAGAGCATAGTCCAACTTCACTGCGTACACTGACGCGTCGGAAATGTGAGCAGGAGCGTTCACCCCCGATCCGAATCTGTACGCCAAAAGAATTGAATATGGGTCAAAGAGGCCGAAAGCCTGCTGAGGGTTTTCTTGGATAAAAGGCTGCCTGTCGATGTAAATGCCGTGACGCCTGTCAGGTCCTGGCATAAAACAGTAGAAACCCCTTGCAGCAAACGGGCCGCACCAGAAACCTCCTTCGGCCATGTAACGCCAACTTTCCCAATATTTCGAGGCAAATAGGCTTCCGCTCCCGTCAACATTGTCCGGTATGCCGAAAAAAGTCCCGTTGAGCGACCGCTGAAAGCGATAAACACGGTTAAACCAGTCCAGCTCAGTACTAAAGAAGAACCGGCCGTTGTTATATTTGAGATAGGACCAACCCTCCGTGACATAGCGCTCGAATGTCGGTGTGGCAACCCGAAGCGCTACGCCCTGCTGCAATTCCGGGCCTTGATGATATACGGAGCGCAAGCAGCCAACTCCGAACTCAAGATCGGTGGAGGAATAAGCGGCAAGCGCTATAAAGTTTTGCGTCTGGTTAATCCCCAGATCCTGCGGGTTCCAAAAGGTGATGTACGGAGGCGCGATTGGAGTGGGGACCGCGAATGTCTCCCACGGAAAAAAACCGAAGCCGATTCGTAAGCACGCCGGCCCTATATGGCCCCACGCGTAGGGGTCTGTGTCATTCGGCCAGCATTTTTTTCTTTTCTGTTCATCGGGACTACCCTCCAAAAGCTCTCGGAAATCTTCATCCTCGAGTTGTTTTTCCTTCCACAACTCGAAATTACTTTTCCCGGTAGCCTTGTCACCGCCGTATAAGAGATACTCTGGGTCATAGGTTTTTTGCTGGCCGACTATGGTCACCTCTCCTGCTCCAACTGCCGTTTCGCCCACCTTTCCTCCCAAAACACGAACCTTTTCGGTTGCCCTGTCACGTTGGTAGCGGGGCCACAAGTGCGGATTGAACCATGACATTGCTTTTTTCGGCAGGATCCCGGAACATACCAGGCAGCCCAAAACGTCCGGAACAGCGAACATTCGTTCAAGCATCAGATACTCCGTGGTCCTGATTTCTCCAAACTGCAAGTTGCATCCATATTGAAAGACCCGTTTACCAAATCGAATGTCAGTCACCGGGGTTCTGATAACAGCGTTCCATAATGTCAATTGACCGGGTGAGACGGGCGTCACAGAACCTGGAGCGCCGCTTGTGTTGTATGCGTTTATGTTGTACCGCGCCGTGAGAGTCGCCCAGTCAAGTCCGAATTTTGGAGTAATTTTCAAATTAAAAGAAGAAATTCCGGCATTGGAGCCGCTCACCAGATTGCCTATGTCCCCTTGGTTCCCCACCCATGCGTTGAGTGACGCGAAATTGCCGCCCGTTGAACCCGCGTCCACATTGTAATCGCCGAAGAAACCCCGAGAACCGAGCTGCCCGTAGGAACCGTAGAACCATATGTTTTCCGCGCCGGACAGGTCGAGGCTCACTTGCGCGGGAGCTGTTCCCACGGTGAAGCAAGTCAGGCAAGATGCAACAATCAAAGCAAACAAGCGGTGAAAAGACATGGAAACCCCCCAAAAGACAGCGTAAGCGCACAAAACTGCCCCAAGGCCGACGAATCGGTCTCCCCCAACTCCAGACTTAAATTTTACTAATTAGTTTTGCCGGAAAGACGTGCGGTTCCTCAGCAATTGTTCGGAACTATTCGCAAACGCAGCCCCCATATCTTACCGGCCTTGGCACCTATGACTGTTTCTAGAACTCTCGAGGACTCGAAAAACGCTGAAAGTCCTCTCGGGAGATCTCCCGAGGGAGTCAAATTGTTGCAGGCGCCCCTATAGAGGAGACATTAAGACACTGTTGTACGATATCTTAGGTCTGGCCTACTCGTCAAGAAAAATATTGCGGTTTTAAAACCAAATTCTCTTGCGAGGAAAATCAAGGAAGCAGGCGGGCAGGGCACTCCGTACTGCCGGCCCGGCATGGTTTTATCACCATCTCATGAGGTAACAGATCCATTTCCAGGACCACGGGGCATTTATAGCAGGTCTCGAAAGTTCTGTCGGAATGTGAGAGCACTGCTGGGCGAGCCAGCAGTGGCACACGTGAATCAATACGTGATTACTTTGAAGAACTGCGATAATAGATTTTTTGGCGAATATCGATAAAACTGGATTCCCACCCCTGTCCAAGCCAAAGGCGAGCGTTGCGCCGGAACCACTCCGAGGCGCGCCGGTCCAAGATCACCGTTGAATCATTCGGGCAGAAATTCGGTCACAAGGCTACTGACGGCCTACGACGGCCACTTGTAGGCCGACGCCGCCATCAATAGGGCAGATGTTTCTTTGAAGGTAGGCGGTGATGGGGAACAACGGGCAGGTATTTCCAGGCACAAGGAATCGAGGAAGTTTTTCGTCAAGCAATTCCGAACGCCCCATTCCGTATTGTCTGGCCAGCAGAGGCTCGCCATGCACGGGAGATCTAGGATCAAGGGGAATTTTGATGTTTCGGATCTGGCCCGCCCGCTCGCATACTACGATAATATGCTGAACGTTTCTTTGCTCTTCCCATTCGCCTGAGCCTTGCATGAATCGCTCGCGGTATCCGCATGACGGGCAGTACAGCTCCAGGAGGTCCATCTGTGCCAATGAAACGCCAGGCGGTATCATTGAGATTGCCAAAACTAGCACGAAGACTCTGCTTGACTGCTTTCTCATCATGTATCGGCGTCCCTCCATCATCCTACAAGGAGAAATTGCGATGGTTCTTAAATAGAAAGCAGACAGAAATCAAGTTCTTTGTGAAGGATCAAGTTAAGCATCAATTTCTCGGGGGGAAAGCGCTGTCTTGGTGGGGCAGGCTTTCCAGCCTGCTTGTCCTGAAATGCCGATCAAGGCAGGCTGGAAAGCCTGCCCCACAGTTTACGGTCTCGCGGCCAACGGCGCGAGGGTTGCATGGTTATCGGTCCCTCCATTTGCTGCGAACCTGCGTGACCACTTCCTCATGAAAATCCGTGATTTCTTCGAGCGTATCCGTCCGGGCCGATGGGATGCTCTGCAACGATTCGAGCACGATTCCGGCAATGCGGTTGAAGGGTATTTTCCCGGCAAGAAAAAGTTCCACAGCGACTTCGTCAGCCGCGTTAAGAATTATGGGCGAGGCTGTATCCCCTTGCTCCAGAACCGAGAATGCCGCCCGCAAGAGTGGGAATTTCTGAAAATCCGGTTCCATAAATGTCAGCGAGCCAATATTCGGAAAGCTTATGCGAGGCGTCCCGGAAGTTATCCTTTCCGGAAACGCCAAGGCATAACTAATCGGTATTCTCATGTCCGTGGCGCCTAGCTGAGCCAGGATCGACCCATCGACAAATTCCACCATAGAATGCACGATGCTCTGCGGATGAATCACCACTTCGATCCGTTCCGCTGGCGCGTTGAAGAGCCATCTTGCTTCGATTACTTCAAGACCTTTGTTCATGAGAGTGGCTGAGTCGATGGTTACCTTGGGGCCCATTTTCCAACGTGGATGATGGAGGGCCTGATCTTTGGTCACCTGCGCGAGTTCGGAGGGCGCCAGGTCTCGGAAAGGGCCCCCGGAGGCTGTCAGAATGATGCGCTGTATCTCAGCCCCGCCACTGCCTTGCAGACATTGAAATATGGCTGATTGCTCTGAGTCTACAGGCAGCAATTGAGCGCCTTTTTGTCTAATCTTCTCCATGAATAAGCCGCCGGCCATTACCAAGACTTCTTTGGTGGCCAACGCTATATCTTTGCCCATTTCGACGGCTGCAAAGGTCGGCGTCAAGCCCGTGCTACCGGGGAGACCGGCGACCACAAGCTCCACGACCGGAAAGGTCGCTGCCTCAATCAGCCCTTCAAGGGAATGTTCAATCCGCAGTGACGGCAAATAATCCTTCAGGGACCTCTTCAATTCTGCGGCCGCGTTTGAATCCCGGCAGCACACCAGCTCCGGTTTGAACTCTCTCACCTGTTTCTCAAGCAATTGTATATTACCGCCGGCCGCCAGTGACGCGACCTTGAACAGGTCAGGATGGAGGCGCGCTATTTCGAGGGTTTGGACGCCTATGGAGCCTGTGGAACCGAGTATGGATATGGCCTTCATGATATCGTTACGAAGCCCGCAAGCAGAAGAAAATGATATGTAAGAGGAAAAGCGAAGATAAGACTGTCCGCCCGGTCCATGATTCCTCCGTGTCCGGGCAACAACGAGCCGAAATCCTTTATGTCCAGTCTTCTTTTTATCATGGATGCGCACAGGTCACCCAGAGGCGCTACCACCCCGATCACCAGGGTTAAGGGAATAAGCAGGTGAAATGCGGGCAGTTGCGGGACAACGAGCTTCATGGCCAGCATCCCTGTAAAATTTCCCACTAATCCTCCGAAAATGCCTTCAACGGTTTTGGCCGGGCTGATATGCCTTGAGAATCTATGTTTACCAAGATATTTGCCCATTAAGTAAGCGCCGGTGTCACCAAGACAAACCACCACAAGAACAAAAAAGATCCATACAGTGCCCATATGCACGCGGCCCAACAAAACTGCGTGCCCCAGCGGGACTACAATGTAGGCAGTCACGAAGATCATCTGAACAATTGATTCAATCGTATTTTCGATCACGTTGTAGAGAAATAGATGGAGCAGCAGTATTACAAGTGGATACCAGACAATTACCGTCAAAGTCTTGTCGAGCGGCGCAAGGTAAAAGCCCGCTAAAATCAAGAACCCGACAAGAAACAGAAAGACGCGGCTGACAACCTCTTTGAAAGCGGAAAGGTGGCTGGAGAGTTCCGAGACCGCCACCGCGGAACAAAACAGCACCAGTAGCGCCACCCCTTCAACACCACCGAATATTAGAATAGGAACTAGAATGGCAACGGCGATCGCAGCAGTAATTAGGCGATCACGCAACATCAAGAAATCCCTTCACCGGCCTCGATTTGCTCGGAGATCATGCCGAATCTGCGTTGCCTGGAACCATACGCGTTAATCGCTTCCATGAAAGTATCGTCGTCAAAATCGGGCCACAGGACCGGAGTGAAATAAAGTTCGGCGTACGCAAGTTGCCAAAGGAGAAAATTGCTTATACGCATTTCGCCGCCGGTACGGATGAGAAGGTCCGGGTCCGGAAGTCCCTGGGTGTCCAAGAATTCGGAGTACAGCTCTTCGGTGACGTCCTCTTTCGTCAGCGCTTCGGATTGGATTGCGGCCGCAATTTTGAGACTAGCGGAAATTATGTCCTGACGTCCTCCGTACGAGAGAGCAATATTCAGAGTCATTTTTTCGTTATCACGCGTTTTCTCGACAGCATTCCCTATTTTTGTGATCAGTTCAGAAGGCAAGCGGCCCAGATCTCCAATAGTCCTGACCCTGATATTGTTTGCGTGAAGCTCCTTCAGCTCCGAATCAATGAATTGAGAAAGCAATTTCATCAATCCGGCGACTTCGCTGCGAGGTCGCCGCCAGTTTTCCGTGGAAAATGCGTAGAGCGTGAGAAATTCTATGCCGTTGCCACGACAAAACTCGACGGCTCTTCTAACGCTTTTGGCGCCTTGCCGATGACCTTCAAGCCGCGGCAATTTGCGTCTCGTTGCCCATCGACCGTTACCATCCATGATGATGGCTACATGGTGAGGCCAATCGGGCGGGCGCTCTGAAGCTGAAGGCAATAGGTTCTCCCAAATTCTAGCGCGAAATCAACAGGTCGTGGGTATCTTGTGAGCCCATAGGTCTAACTGAACCCACTGAAAGTTATGATAATCGGCAAGCAGCGTCAGATCTCCATAATCTCGGCTTCTTTTTCTGCCGTAATACTGTCCATCTTGGCTATATATTGGTCGGTGGTCTTTTGAACCAGTTCCTGGGCCTTATGCAGATCGTCTTCGGAAATCTCTTTTTCCTTTTTCATTTCTTTGAGCGTCTCATTGGCGTCGCGTCTATGGTTGCGAACTTGAACCTTGAATTCTTCTCCTATTTTCCGCACGAGTTTCACCAGATCTTTGCGTCTGTCCGCGGTGAGGGGAGGCAAGACTATTCTGACCACTTTGCCGTCATTTGTCGGCGTCAAACCCAGTTCCGATTTGAGAATAGACCTCTCAATTTCCCCGAGAGCGCCCTGGTCCCACGGCTGGATGACTATCTGCCGAGGCTCCGGGATGGAAAGCGTAGCCAGTTGATTAATAGGAGTCGCAGAGCCGTAGTATTGCACCATAATGCCATCCAATAGAGCCAGCGACGCTCTACCGGTTCGGATTCGTTTGAGTTCCTTCCGGAAAGCCTCCGCCGCGCTTTCCATTGAAACTTTGGTCTCTTTATGAAGATCGTCGATCATGCTTCCCTCGCAATTGCATGGGCGCCCTTGCCGCAAATCATTGAGTGACGCCAAGTTCTCCTGGTAACCAATGTCAGGCTATTACGGTTCCTATCTTTTCTCCGGAAAGCGCCCTGACTATATTTCCATCTTCGTGAAGGCTTAGCACGACAACAGGGATTTTCTTCCTGCCCAGAATCTCGATGGAAGTCGCATCAATGACTCCCAATCGCCTTGCCAGCACTTCTTCGGGACTGATCTTCTCAAAGAACACCGCGTCAGGATTCTCCTTAGGATCTTTGTCAAAGACCCCTCGCACCTGAGTTGCTTTAATCATTATTTCGGCGTTTATTTCCACCGCTCTTAGAGCCGCCGCAGAATCCGTCGTAAAACAAGGGTTGCCTGTTCCGCCGGCAAAAATCACCACATGTCCGCCTTCGATATAATCCAGGGCTTTCTCCATATCGAAGACCTGCACGTAATTCCCCACCGGAAACGCGCACATCACATACGCTGTAACTCCTGCGACCTCGAGGGCGGAGCGTAAGGCCATGGCGTTGAGGACTGTCGCTATCATACCCATCTGATCCGCGACGAGAACCGGGACGCCGAGTGAGGCGGCATCAGATCCACGCAAGATGTTTCCGCCCCCGACCACAATTCCTATTTGACGCCCATCGCTGTGAGCTCTGGCTATCTGTTCGGCAATCCAAGCGATTTTGGCTGTGTCCCACCCGTGGTCATGGTCACCGGCGAAAGCTTCGCCGGATATCTTCAGCAGGGCGCGACGGTAACCAGCGGAATTCATGAGGTTACTGGCTTTCCCCCAATTGAAAACGAACGAAACGGCCTATGCTGATATTTTCACCAAGTTGGGCTATGTACTCTTTGATCAGATTTCCCACTGTTTTATCAGGCTCTTTGACAAAATTTTGCTCCAAAAGACATACTTCCGAGTAAAACTTCTTCAGCTTGCCCTCAGCAATCTTCTCCAACATTTTGTCAGGCTTACCCGCTTCTTTCGCCTGGATCATGTAAATCTCTTTCTCTTTAGCTACAACCTCTGCCGGGACGTCTTCCGGAGAAACCCAGCGCGGCGCCGAAGCCGCAACTTGCATGCACAGATCTTTGTTAAGCACAGCGAATTGATCGGTCTTGGCCACAAAGTCGCTTTCACACTTGAGTTCGACCAGCACACCGATTTTGCCATTAGAGTGGATATAAGACCCTATCCTGCCCTCCGAGGTGGCGCGACCCTCTCGCTTGGCTGCTTTGAGCGCGCCTTTCGTGCGGAGGTAATCTATCGCTTTATCCAGGTCGCCATTGGTTTCCTGCAATGCTTTCTTGCAGTCCATCATTCCGAGACCGGTCTTCTCCCGGAGATCTTTCACCAGTTTTGCTGATATTTCCATCGGATATCTCCTACACCGAATTATTTCACGCGAAAAAATGAAGCGGGTGGTCTCACCAGTGATGCCCGTCCCGCCCGGTTCGAAATCTGCCAACTTACGTGGATACTAGGCCTGGGCTGAATGTTGTTCGGGCTCTTCACCCCCAGACTTTTCTTCTTCTTGTCCCGAAGCTTCTTCCCCCTCGACGGATTTCTCGGCTTCAGCGCTCGCAGCGGTCGCTTCTCGCTCTTCCACCGCGGGGTATTCTTCCGGCTTGGTTTCGATAGTTATCGGGGCTTCGCCTACATCTTCTTTCAAGGAAGCCTCGTACATTGTCCTTCCTTCGATGCAGGCATCGGCTACCCGCGCGGCGAAAAGACGAATCGCCCGGATAGCGTCATCGTTGCCTGGGATTATGTAATCGATCTCGTCCGGATCACAATTGGTGTCAACTATGCCGACAATGGGAATTTTCAGCTTATTAGCTTCCTTGACCGCGATATTTTCCTTCTTGGGATCAACTATGAACAGCGCTGCCGGGATTTTCCGCATGTCTCGAATACCCGCGAGGTCCTTGTTAAGCTTGTCAAATTGCCTCTTCAACATGCCAAGTTCTTTTTTGGTATAGTTAGTGTCGTCAGGTCTCTCCAATACTGCGCCTATGCTGTTCATCCTGTCGATGCTCTGCTTTATTGTGGAAAAGTTAGTGAGCATCCCGCCGAGCCAACGTTGGTTGACGTAGAATTGATTGGCCCTCGTCGCCTCTTCATAGATAGCGTCCTGGGCCTGCTTTTTGGTTCCTACGAAAAGCACGCTACCGCCTGATGCGACGGTTTCTTGCACAAATGAATAAGCTCGTTTGAACAGGCGAACTGTCTTTTGAAGATCAATAATGTAGATTCCGTTTCGGGCCCCAAAAATATAAGCCTTCATTTTTGGGTTCCAGCGCCGAGTTTGGTGTCCAAAATGGACGCCGGCTTCTAACAATTGCTTCATAGTGACACCGGACAATGGCAAATCTCCTTTTCGGGTTTTTCCTCCATTCCCGAGTGATGCGCCCCCGACGACAGAGGCGACCCGATTCGCGGGAATGTGCGAGTTAATCGTTCATTTTCAGATGAATCGTCTCAGAATGCAAGCTAAAAATTCAGGACCCCGGGGAAAAGTCATCTTCTATGACCGAAACATATGCATCGACATGATACAGTAAAACAACCACTGCATCGAGAAGGTTCCATTGCCCGGTTCTGGTTCCTGGATAAACGGGCGGCAGTTCATCTCTTATTGCTTGCACAATCCACTGAACCATCAAAGCGAGGGAGAACTTGGTTTGGTTTTCTTCGACGAACTTCAAGAGTTGCTTCACCTCACGAAGGTACTCACAAATAGAATTATCCGGCGCAGATTGCAGGTGTTCGAACTCCACACGAACCGAGTGTAATATCTTTTCAGGGGTAATTGCCTTTGGAATCAGCGGTATCGGCAGAGCCTCAATCTCCGCTGCCGACAGGTAGTTATTCGTACTGGTGATCTTAAAACGCCAATTCAAGAGACGCGAATTGAGCACACCCAGTAGATAATCGGCAGGCGCCTTGGCTCCCGCAATAAAGTTTGTCATATCGCCCAAGAACACGCCGGCCGGGGCCGCTGCGGCTTTCAACCTGCGTCGAGTATCCATGTTTACAACCCGTCCGATAACAATTCTGGATGTTTCCCATGGTCTACCCCTTTGCCTGTCTTGACCCCGCGGTCCTGGTGATTTTGCGCGAATTATTGACGAACGTATGCCCTCAATGGGCCGTTCGAGAAATTCAGGAAGGACCCAATCCAGCCTTTTTCCTCCGGGAGACGGATGCGTCAGGCGAAGAGGCGCCACGTGCTCACCCCGGATCAATGGATGTTCGGTCGGCGTACTGGTTATAAATTCGCGATGTGCCGTAAGATTAATTTCACCCTGATGAACCTTTCCTAAAGCCGGCCGGTTCCTGCCTCCTCCTAAAGGAGGAATACGAGTCAGCGCTTCCAATAAATCTCTTTCGTTTGAGGACCGAATCAGCGGAACTCTGAGACCAGCGGCCTCAATGATTCTTCTGCTTATTTCTACGCCGTGGCCACAGGGGGCAGGGCCATTGATGTCCCATATCACAGGCCGGAAGCTCCCCGTCGGACCCGGCTTGCGCGTGATCAAAATTACAAAGGCCTGCGTAACACCTCTGAAAATTTGCGACCGTTCGGGAATGATTGTCACCTGACAAACCCTGGTTTCGTCCAGTATTATTCTCCGCAGTTTTTCCGCAGTGGAATCCGCTAGTAAAGTCGCTGGGACGATGAAGCCCAGGGCTCCGGATTCTCGCAGCAGTCCAAGACCCCGCTCCGTCATCAGTCTGTACGTGTTTATTTTACCGTGGCAGCTCCGATAAGCGGTCCTGAAGTAGGCCTGTTCGTTGGTCCGCTCTCGGATGCCGGATTCTTTAACGGAAATGATTTCATAAGGCGGATTACCGATTATGACGTCAAAGCCGTCGCGATCCCCCTGGAATACTTCCGGAAATTCCAGCGGCCAATGAAAAATGTTTCTCTCTTGGCTCCATTGGCGAATAGCTTCATCATGCAGGGTTTCTTCACCAAAGTAGGCTCGGGCGTGCACCCGATCAAGCCGGGTCTTTATGTCCACATCGGACTGCTGTTGGAAGACCGCTGTACCTGGATTTTCCTTTTCGGGCGCCCGCCGGTCGCCTCTACAGCAATCGGGCCGATTTGTTCGGATGGATCCCATAAGCGAATTTCCTGCTCGGATATTCGGCGGGAAGCAGTCCGGAGCCGGGAGGTTGCCGAATGTATGTTTTCTCAACACGGCTCGTGCAATACCAACCGCAATAGGGTCCAGATCTACCCCGTACAGGCACGAAGTCATAACATGTATTCTGATCACATCCGTCAGCTTCGGCTCAGTTTCTATTCCCTTAATCCAAGGCGCGGCGCTGATTTTGCTGCGAATCTTCTCTAACTTGGGAGAAATGTTACCGCGGCGTTTGCTCGATGGAGCCAAAACGCGCCGCGTAACCTCCTCAAGAGCTTGAGCGAGAAAAACGCCCGTTCCAACGGCCGGGTCGAGGATCTTGAGATCGAGGTAATCCTCAGGTTCCGAGATTTCCAACGCGTCGAGAGCGCCTGCCACGATTTGTTCGACTATGGGCTTAGGAGTGTAGAACAATCCCTGATTCCGTCGTCCGCCTGCGTGTGGAATGAGGACGGGCTCGTTATTCGATCTTATTTCAAGCCTCAGGCCTCTCAAAGATTCATAGATTTTCCCCGTTTCTTCGGGAGCCAAAGTTCCGAGTTCGTCCATGAGCCGCGAACGAAGTTTTTCCTCCGCGACTTGCTCAACTCCGTCAATCTCACAATGGCGGGTCTCTATGGGTTCGAGGAGCGCTTGGGCAATCTTTGCCAGCCCGCGCGTGTAAAGTGACTCCCGCGTCCATGCTCCGAAGGACTCCGTGCGCAACAAATGACGGATGAGATCAAGGAGAACTTGCTTCGTCCAGGCAAGGCGCGCATCTAGATTTGCATCGGACTTCATGGTCAACACTCGGCGAGATTCTACTCGCGGGATCTATTAATCGGGTACCTACCGAGAAATTACAATATTGTGTTATAAATTCAGCTCAAGTTGTAACTATCACGATCTGCATCGTATTCATTGGCGACTGATGCGGAGAACTGCCCAAAGGAATGCCCAATCCTATATCGTACAGGTCCACTGTGGCGCCTATTTGCTGGGCGCTGTTGCTCATTAATGTCGCGCTGAATTCGTGCCCGGTCCTGCTTCATGCCCATGATTTTGCAGCAGGGCATGTGGAGGCTCTTCTCGCGCCGTTTGCCAATACCAGGATACAACTGGTTGCAAAACCTCAATGTGTGGATATGAACGGTAGGGGCGCTTCGAGAAGCGCCCTGATTTTGGGCGGTTCACGAACCGCCCCTACAAATAATGTGGCATTCCATCGTTCAATTGGGGTTTTGCAACCAACTGTAGATCAGCTCATTGCTCAGTCTTCATCGGATCCTCTAGGCGCCCCTCTTCTGCCAACGATCCCAGGTGGCGCCTCCATGCCGCTTCCTCCCGCGCCGCGCCGGGCGCCTGAGGCCAAAGCGCCCGAGCCCGTAGTGGACGGCGCCAATCTTGTGGAGGGAACGGGAAAGTTCAGCGGGATGATATTGATTCCCGCCGGCCCTTTTGAAATGGGGAGCCCGGATGGAGAAGGTAGACCGGACGAAAGGCCTCCACGTCAGGTTTTCGTGAAGGATTTTTACATCGCGAAACAACCGGTAACGGTTCAGGATTACTGTCGATTCCTCAAGTCTAAGGGAGAAACTTCGAGAGAGGGGTCGCCCAGAATCAAGCTTGATAGCCCCGACTGTCCGGTGGTTAAGAACGGAAATTCATGCAGACCTAAGGACGGGTTTGCGGACAAGCCTGTGGTATGCGTATCATGGTATGGCGCAATGGAATATGCTGAATGGGTCGGTGGACGCCTGCCAACGGCCGCCGAACGCGAGAAAGCCGCGCTGTTAACCACACCCCATCCTCCAGAGGACCGTTTGGTCTTTCACCAGCGCGACGGGTTTGCGCCTCTTTCCATGACGGCTCCGGGAGTGAGCGAAGTGTCCGGAATGTTCGGCGTTGTCTGGGAATGGTGCTCAGACTGGTATTCTCGAGATTATTACTCGCAGAGTCAGGCGAATAATCCCACAGGTCCGGCCTTGGGAGAGGAAAAGGAGATCAGAGGCGGGTCGTGGGTTTCGCCGGAATCGTCATGGCGGATAAGGAATCGACACAAGGCCAGCCCCAGAGGTTACTTTCGCACCGTCGGGTTTAGAATCGTTAAAGATTAGCATCTCCTATGACACTCCGAATCAAAACCTTCCCCGATCTAGTCCGAAAGGAAGCTTTCGCTGCCGTTGTAGCGACTACGGCAGTTTTCCTCATTTCCGCCCTATTGGACGCCCCCATAGGCGGGCCTGCCGATTCCTCCGGGATTCCGGCGGAAAATGTAAAAGCGCCCTGGATTTTCGTCGGCATTCAACAGATGCTCCGCTATCTTCCGACGATAGTCGCCGGCGTCCTTGTCCCTGTCGCCGCATTACTGGGATTGATTGCTGTCCCATTCATTTCTGAAAAACCGAACCTGCCCGTGCGACTAATATTCTTTGCAATCATTTTGACTTCCCTGGCGGTGACCGTTTGGGGTTATTTGGCATGAGCGGCCGCACTTTTCCTTGCAAGGTTCTAGTCCTCTTCGCTCTTGCGATGACCGTCCTGGTCTTGGCCTATGTAGAGTATCGGCTCCGGAACCCTGAATGGAAGTCATATCAACAAAAAGGGGTTGCGTTGACTGCCCAGAGGCTGGAAACACAACTAGCTGGAGAGAAAGCCAAGGAGGCGAAACGACGCATTGTTACTGAGCTGGGGTCCCTCAAGAGAAGGCATCCCGAAATCATTGAAGTAAATCCATTCGGTGGCAAGCTACCTCCGGAAAGGTGCCTCACTTGCCATTACGGAATTGAAGACCTTTCCTCATCTCATCCTAGTTCGGTATTCGGCTGTGTAATCTGCCACGGCGGTAACGGGTCAGATCTGTCGGTGCAGGGCGCGCATATCGGCTTAAGAGGAGGGCGCAATCCTGCGAGACTTGATTTGGCCAAGGTCAGCTGCGGTGGAGACAAGTCCAACACAGGGGTTTGTCACTCGGGACGAGAGCATCCTTTGCTGAACCGGGCTGACAATACGCCAAGATCTCTGATGGCCACCAACGCGGGCATAATCGGCATTCTCCGGTTTCAGTGGGGTGTAGAAGAAACCAGCGACTCCAAGTACGGCGTCAGGGCTGTATCTTACGGTAAAACCAGCCTGGAAAACCTGCCCCCCGAAATTGGGAGCAACGGAAAGTTCAACCTATCAGAAAGCCATTTCCGAAAATTCTGCGCCTCGTGCCACCTCTGGTCATCACGCGTTCGGGAAAAAATGGGGCGACTTGAAGGATGTTCCGCGTGTCATGCCCCTTACGACCGGCAGGGCCGGTACGTGGGCGGCGACCCCACGATCAGGCGCGACGAACCGGGTCATGCGTCAACTCACTCGATTACGAACCGGATACCGGATGACCGGTGCAGGGCTTGCCATAATCGAAGCGCGCGGATTGGGCTGAATTATCATGGAGAAATGGAAAGTGAGCAGTACGGCGCGCCTTTCGTCAACGGAGGTCTGAGCGACGATACTATTAGTGAAAATAGATTCGTGCTGCGACTCGTCCCGGACATCCATCATGAAAAAGGTATGGCCTGCATAGATTGCCACACCGGCCAGGACACAATGGGCGACGGCAATGTTCATCGCTTCATGAAGGATCAAGTGGAGATACGTTGTGAGGACTGCCACGGGACTTACTCGGCGCCTCCCCGAACCATCACGGTGGAAAAGCATGATGCCCTTGCGCAGACGCTGATAAGAAGCGCGCCTTTCTTGAAACTTCAGGATGGTGACACAATCCTCACGACCTCCAAGGGAAGACCACTCCCGAATGTGAAGCTGACTCCCGAAGGGCTACGGCTGACCGGCAAGATCGACGGTAAGCAACGTCCTGTGACCGTAATTACCGGAAAGAATAAGGCCCACAACGTGAAAGGGCATGAGCGCCTGGAATGTGATTCGTGTCATAGCGCGTGGAGTCCGCAATGTTACGGATGCCACCAGGCTCTAGATTTCCGGCAGAAAGGTTTGGATCACCTTAGTGGAAAGATGACCCGCGGCCGGTGGGCTGAAGGGCGGTCTTTCTTTCGATTCGATCGGAACATTTTAGGAATAAACTCGCGCGGGAAAGTGGGCATACTGGTCCCTGGATGCCAAGTCTGGAATACGGTTATCGACGGGGCGGGCAAGGTCATGGGACCTTACGATTCGCTGATCATGCCGTTGAAGAACGGCAGGACCTCGGTAGCGATGGGGCCGACGCATCCCCACACCACCATAAAGGAAGTCCCTCGCTGCATTGACTGTCACCTTGACTCGAAGGCTATGGGGCTGGGGGAGGGGCTTGTGAAATGGCATTCCGGGTCCGCCAGGCCGCAAATACATACGCTGTATGACTCGGCCGCGTCCGGCCTGAAGATTGCATTTCCTTTGGATGCGGTAGTGGATGCTGACGGAAAGATATTGCAGGGCACGTCTCACCAACTCGCCCGAGGGTTCAATCGGGACGAGATCGGAAAAATTATCGGCATAGCAAGATGTCTTCCATGCCACGATCGTTATGATGACCCTGTGTGGCAGAGACCTGGGCCTTATCAAGAGAAGGAGTCCTGTCTTAAGGCCCTGAAGACAATGGAATCTGCCACAACGAATATCCGTGAATAATGGCATGCTGGCGTTAAAATAACGTTACTTCGAGATCAGCCGGTCCTCCCCTTTCAGGGGAGGTTGGAATCGCTTATTTTAACGCCTATGAAGCCACCCTCCCCCAGCCTCGTCTCGTCGAGGGGAGGGGGATTTGAAACCCTCTCCCCTGTGGGGCAGGCTTTCCAGCCTGCCGGCGGCCTGGAAAGGCCGCCCCACAGAGAGGGAAGGGAGGGGGGGAATATTCGAGACTCAAAGGCGAATTGGCGTCATGGAAATTTCCGACAGCTCGCCCGAGCAGCCATGTTTTGACGTGGACGGAATGCTGGGTCGTTTGGCGAAATGGTTGCGAATACTGGGATTCGACGCGGCGTATCCCAGGAACGCCCCGGCGGCGGGCAGGTATTTCGTTACAGCCAAGGAGCGGACTACTGGCGGTCAGACAATCGTTGTTTCCGCGGACGATCCTATGGAGGAATTGAAGCAAGTCTTGACCGCGATAGACGTTCGGCCCGACCAGGGCCTGTTCTTCAGCAGGTGTCTGATCTGCAATGTTCCTGTGGTTGAAATCCCGAAGGACGATGTCGCCGGACGCGTCCGTGAAGAGATTTTCAGTTCCAGGTCGGAGTTTCATGAATGTCCTCAGTGTCGGCGTGTATATTGGGAAGGTTCTCATTTGAGTAGAATAATCCGACGGCTGGAATCTGCCGGACTGGCATTGCGAGCGGATGGAAGCGATCTCCCGTCATTCCCGTGAAAACGAGAATCCAGGAAGGGCGCATCGCCATGCGCCCCTACAGGATTGCTTCGTCGTTTCATTCCTCGCAATGACAAACCCACACCCGGACCCTCGGCTGAAAACGGTGTTGGATAGATGAATTGGTTTGTCATCGCTTTGGGTTGCGCCTTCTTGACGGCTTGCTCCGACGCGGTCTCAAAGCGAATAATGTGGGAGAATGACGAATGGATAACCGGCGCGGTGACGCTCGCCATATCAGCGGTGATTCTTGCTCCGCTTCTCCTATTCCAAGAACTGAAGCCAGTTTCAACCGACCTTCTGCTATTAATTCTCATATCTTTGCCGATAGAAATATCGAGTTATTACCTGTTTCTTTCAGCCATAAGAATGGCGGACTTGTCATTGACTTTGCCGCTCCTGGCGTTCACTCCCGTCCTGACAATTCTGACTGCGGGCTTCCTGCTGGGCGAATCGATCAGTTTAACGGGCGGCATGGGCATTGCTCTGGTCACCGCCGGAGCTTATCTTCTTAACGGTGACCTCGCGCACAGAAGACTATTTGCTTCCATAGAGGCTATATTCTCCACATCAGGTTGCAGACGTATGCTGCTCGTGGCGCTTTTGTGGTCGCTAACTTCAACGCTCGGCAAGAAGGGTATTCTGCTTTACGGCGCCATACCGTACGGAATTATTTTAGTGATCTGCGTTGCCGTGGCGCTTGCCTGGATAAGCTTCTTGCGGTCGAGGACAGGGTTAGATATCAGAAACTTTAATAAGAATAATATGATGCTGTTCCTGTTGGGCGGCTTGCTCATGGCGGGAGCGCAAATTACACATTTCGTATCATTGGGTCTGGCGCCCGTGGCGTACATGATCTCCGTAAAAAGGCTCAGCCTCGTGTTTGGAGTTGTCCTGGGCCGACTGCTTTTTAAGGAGGAGAACATAGGCTATAGGCTCATTGGGGCATCTATAATGGTCCTGGGAGTATTCTTTATTTACGAATGAGGGAGGCTCCCACAATGCGGCCGCGACGTTTGTTCCAGGGAACTGGCTGATCCGCCCCAATTAGGAGTTTTTTGAAGGAGGGTGTGGGAGGAAACTTTTTTGCAAAAAAGTTTCTTCCCAGCGCTTCTTCACCGTGTGGCGGGGGTTTGGGCTGTTGCTTGGCCGAGGATTTCCGCCCAGTCTCTGGTGAAGTGATAAATCTGGCCCAGACCGTATAAAGATAGAGTCATAAAGACCGTCTGGTCCGGCTCTTTGATTTTGTGCGTAATCGGGTCCTGCTCGCGGATTTCGGAATACCTCAAAAGAATGTTCCAGCACTGTGGATGATAATTTAGACCGAAGCTGGTGAAATATGAAAAATTGAACTGATGCGTGAATTGATTTTCGAAAAATAAATCCAGGCTGGAAGTCACTTTGACCTGGCAATTTACATTGGTTTGACGATTCAGGTCCTCGCGCTTCTCATCTTCGGTAAATTGATGAAGCACTCGCAACAGGTCCCCACGATGGTCCATGAGGCCAAGGTTTACGCTGTATCTGCGCGCTCTATTGAAAACGGGATCATATTCGGCTTGAGCCGTAAGGTCTATCAATGTGTGGGGTTTTAGGGTCAGCTCCGCCTGAGTGTTGGTTAAACGGTACAAAGGATTACTCTCACCCTGCGGATCGGCCGGTGATCGGGCGCCCTGGAAATCATATCCCTGTGAAACGTTGAGAGTGAAGAAATCAAGATACTCGCGCGGACCCATGCGGCCGGTGAGGGTCTGACGCATCTCGGCAGTAAGCAGACTAACCTCATCCATTCGGTCGGAATCGTCAAAATTTGGGTACGCGCCGGATTTATAAAAAGGCCTATAAATCCAGGTGACCCGCGGTCGAACGGTATGTTTGACTTTATCGAATCCGAAGAGCCATCCTCCGTAAACCGCATTCCAATCCGTGAACAAATCAGCGTTAATCTGGTAAAGATCGGTGCGGACCGCACGGACCGAGGCTACACTTTTGTCCTTTTCGTAGAAATCGGCCGAATATGACTTGGCGAAATAGGTCATAGCGGGTTCGAGCTTGAGATAACGTCCAAGCCCGATGGGCAGACTCAGTCGAGTATCCACCTGAAGGCGGCTGCCCATCCATTGTTTGTCCATAATAGGGGCAAAGTAATGATCGAAAGCCAAGTTGGAGCTTACACAAAACGGGGTGTATGGAATCTGCTGGTAAAATGCGGTTCCAGTGACAATAGGCATGTTTTGGACTGTCAGGGCGTTGTTGGGGAGGTCCAGGTTGTCGAAGTGCCTCGCTTCGGTCTGAAACAGGAAATCGTTCCATTGGCGATACAAGATTGCATTTGATTCCAGATAACGCACTCTCAGTCTTTTATCGAATCGGGTGCCCCAGAATTCGAAATAATCCCTATCTGACACCCAACTTCCGTTGGCCTTAAGTCTGACCTTTCCGGCAAATTCCTGATCGTGCCGGCCAGTGACGTAAAAACGATGATTCTTAGCTGTTTGCTCGGGTTCGTATTTCCAGTCGTAGGTGTACTCGCCGTAAAAGGCGCCCTGGAGATCTTCATATGGAAAATATCTGAATTCCAGCGCCGCCTGAGTGGCGCGATTCGTGCATATTCTTGGGATGAGCGTGGCATCTACGCTGGGAGAAAAACTCACGAAGAGAGGCAACCGTAAATCGAATCCGCGAACACTACTGTTTCCCAGTGACGGCATCAGAAGTCCTGATTGACGTTGCCTCTTCGCAGGGTAAATCAGCCACGGTATATAAAACACCGGTATGTCCCTGATATAGAAAAATCCATGCTTGAGCGTGCCGTAACCCTCGAGTGTAACGTCCAGATCTTTCCCTCTGATCCTCCAGTCCGGAGTCGGCCCGTTACATGTAGTGAAGCTGCCTTCCTCTATGACATAACTGGAGCTACCTGTCTTTTCGAGTTTCTTCCCTTCCAAGTAGATATTGTTTCTGGTGAGAAAGAGCTTTCCATTTATCATGACACCTGTCGCTGTCAGCAATTTGATCGTGATCTCCTCCGCCTCAATTACGTCAGATCCGGTACGCACGATTACGCCGCCTGAAGCTTTGAGGTCGCCAGTCTTTCCTTCGTACACGATTTTGTCCGCTCGAAGTCTGGTATTTCCCTGACTGACCGTTACATTGCCTTCCAGGGTATATGTTTCGCTCTCACGATTCACCTTCGCTGACTTAGCCGACATTTCAATCGGAATATCCGTTGGGATTATTATCGATTCTTTGGGGTGGCGCTCGTTGGAGGGCTTCTGGGCGGTAACAATTCTTGCGTCCGGACTAGACGCAACGGCAAGTGACATCATCAAAACAGCCAACGTGGTGATGGCTCGGATCATCCCGGATCGACTCGGCCGGCGCCCGGGGAATTCCGTTGAGCAGCTGTCTTGCCGTTCAGGATTTGTTTCCATTCTGTTGCTGATAGAAGACTCCACGGCAAAATTTCCGTCGCGACCCAGCGATTAGACACCCGCTGAGCCCTTATAGTTCTTGGCCCCCCAAACGTCCAGAAATCCTTTAACACGTTCAACAGACCAAAGTCCCCCTTTTCTAAAGGGAGATTTAGGGGATTTTGGTATCACTCGTCCCCGATCCCGCAGGTCCGTCGGACCCGACCGATCATGTAGAGCGATCCCGCGGCCAGGACTACGTCATCCTCTTTTGCCTTTTTCAGAAGTATTCCGAATCCCTCGGCAATATCCGAGACCGAGTTTGCCGGTATCCCTTTCTTGCGAACCAATAGCGCCAGCATTTCAGGATCGAGCGCCCGCGATCCCTGCGGTGGCACACAGACAACCTCGCGAGCAATGGGCGCTATAATATCAACCAATGCCTCATAATTCTTGTCCTGTAGCATCCCCAACAGCAATAGGGCCTTGGTTCCGGGATAACGGCGCCTGAAAGCGCTCTTTAAGAGCCTCATTCCTTCAGGAGTATGGGCCCCGTCGATTATGACATCCGGATGCCTGCGGAGGATCTCGAATCTGCCCGGAAAAACGGTTTTTTGGATTCCCTTCCTGATATCGGTTTCCGAAATCTTGTATCCCTGGTCGCGCAATTCTGCTACCACGGCTATGGCGAGCGCGGCATTCTTCATTTGGTGGCTGCCGGGCATGGTGAGAGAAACACCGTCCAGGACTAATTTCTCAGACCTGTAGTTGAAGACGTTAACACCTGTCCTTTTTGCTGCGAATTGCTTTCCGAACTCCTTTACCGTAGCGGAGGCCCTCCGTGCTGCTTCGAAGATAACCTTGCGAGCTTCACTTCGTCCCGCGCCGGTTACTAACGGGATACCCGGTTTGATAATGCCGGCCTTTTCTCCCGCGACCGCGGCGATCCCGGTACCAAGATAATCCTCATGCTCCCGAGAAATATCTGTAATCACTGTCACAAGCGGCTCGACCGTGTTGGTGGCGTCGAGCCTGCCGCCAAGCCCCACTTCAATTACCGCTATGTCCGGTTTGGCCTGAGCTATGAAATCGAATGCGACGGCCGTGGTAAACTCGAAGAAAGTCGTTCGTTCCGGATCGTAAATACGACGGATCTTTTCAGTGGATTCGATGATCGCCTCTTTGGGGACCAGGGAGCCGTTGACCCTGATCCGTTCGCGAAAATCGTTCAGGTGTGGCGATGTATACAGCGCGGTTTTGTAGCCTGCCTCTCGCAGAATGCCGAATATGAACGCCGAGGTGGAGCCTTTTCCGTTACTGCCCGCCACATGAATCACCGGAAATGTTTTCTGCGGATTGTCCAGTTGCTCCAGTAACGAAGCGATATTTTCCAATCCTAATAAGATCCCGAACCGTTCCAGGCTGTAAAGAAAGCTTACGGTCTCTTTGTATTTCTCTTCTAGGGCTTGGTCAGGGGGGGAGGACATATATGCGCTCCGGATCTTTTCGCGGGATCACCTATATCATATCCGCCCGGCGCAGTCAAGGAAGTCCAGATGGTAATAGCTTGTTATTGTTCATAAATCACTGTGCTGTTGCGGCGCCCAATTGAGAAAAACCATTGTTGACCAGTCAACCTCTTAGGTATATTCTCAATAAGAACCGAGCGGAATACTTGATAATTTGGAATTACGGTGGTCCAATGAACAATGAAGGAGAAGGGTTTGGAAGAAACCAAGAATGAATCGAGCAAGAAATGAACGTCCGAAAGGATTCAACCACAGATTCTAATAGAATCGAATATCTGGAAAAGATAGTGGCCTTCTTGGATATTTTGGGTTTCAGAAACCTCGTTCTGCAGGGTCAGGATCAGGCCAAATCTATTATCCAGAAGCTGGATGAGACACTCACCCACACGCTTAAATGTATTGCGGAGAATGGTGAACCGGACTGGATTTCCGTCAAACTCTTCTCCGACTGTTTCTGCATTTCTTGTCATAAAGACGATCTTCCTCTGATGCTGAGCGAACTATCCTTCCTCCAATACTATCTCGCAAAAGAAGGCATTTTCGTCGGAGGAGGTCTCAGTTTCGGGTCTCATTATGAAAATGAAAGAATTATATTCAGCGAGGGTCTGATCCGCGCATACGACTTACAGCATCTCGATCCGTATCCGCGCGTTCTAATCGACCATTCCCTTGTGGAGCGCAGCTTACCGCTGCCAAACTCCTATAAAGAAGAGCTACTTTCCTTTGTTATGAAAGGACAAGATGGTCTGTTCTTCCTAGACTACCTTCAATGCGTAGTAGAGGCCGATGTCTATACCGGGACTCTTGACGAATTCATGGAAGAACATAAGAGAGCCATATTGGAGCAAGTGTCCCTCAACCGATCGAACCCCAGCGTGTTGGATAAATACCTTTGGTTGGCGGCTTATCACAATTTCAAATTTGCAGAGAATTTCACTGACGATGAATGGGAGGCAGATTATTGGGCTGAATTGCAAGATCGTATTTTAATACCATCGAGCGCATTTCCGTCCTTTGCGAAAATAGATATCTAGAGGCGATTATCATGGACACGACTACCCCTAAACCATTTGTCTTTGTAATTTTTCCCGAAGGGGAAGCACAATGATAGCCGTGGGTGAAACCCACGGAACACGGATCGCCCCAGAAGTTCAGGCATCGGCCCTGCAAGGGTCGACCATTTCCCCATCAAAACAAGGATGGATTTTTCTTTCCACTCCTGACAATTCTCTGGGAGCGCTACAAAAGAACCACCATCACAGCGCCTCTTTCAATCGGCCGATCATTGCTTGCCAGTGGGAGTCGTCTTTGTAGATGGTCAATCTCCCGTCCGGGGTCATCAATTCTCGTTTCTTTTTGTCGGCCTTCATCTTGAATTTGTTGGCAAGTATCGAGGCGTGTTCCAGAGGCTTTTTCATGTGGACCGTGCCCACTATCTTCATAGCGGGATTGTCTTCCAATAATGCGGGCACAGTTTCAATCACGTCTTTGTCGAACCAGCAATCGAAATACACAATCTTGCTCAATCGGGACCTGAAGACCTCCGCGTAAGGGTCGTCCTTGCCGCTACGGGCCAGCCAATTGCCAATAGCGCTTAGTACTTTGCCGCCGCCCGAAAAGCCAGTGAGCACAATGTGGGTGTTGTCCTTTTTAATATTAGGGAACCTCGCTCGAAAGGCTTTGAAGATCTGATTCAGCAACTCGAACAGGGCTTCGGGCCGTTCGCCGCGTTTTGGGACCAGAACGCCCCAACGATCCGTGTCTCCGCATTCAGGCCCGATATGAGGTTTATCGACCATACCCACGAACAGAAATGGTCGGTCAGGCCTTTTTACTGCCAGCTGTTCGAGTTCCTTGCGAAAAACCTCATAATAGTCTTTTGGTTGCGTGCCGTGGAAATACAGGACCACGTCGACCCGGTCGTACTTGCTGAAATCGTAGGCGCCGACTAGCCATACATACCGCACATCGTCGTCCCAAGGGGGGATAAGCCACCGCTGATACGGGATGTGGCCCTGCTCCGACGTCTTCAGCGCGCAACCGTCTTCAAGGACGGTCACTTGGGTCTTCTCACTCAAATAAGGGGACTGGGACATAATCGTGCAGGAACAGAGCGCTAGCAGCGTAAGGGCAAGTAGGAGTTTTGAAGAGAAGCTGGGGAAGGCGTTTTTGCAAAAACGCCCTCCCCAGACCCCTCCCCAAAAACTCCTATTATGGTCTTGGTTCAGTCCTGGGAACCTCCGAGCGGCAGCGATGAACCGAGCAGTCAATAGGTAATAACGGGAAAGAATTCTCCGCTGAATGCGGACCTGTAGATCGGGGTCCGTCGAAAGCGCGGATGCGGCGTTCGGCAGACCCTGACCGTAGCAAGAACTTCCACACTCCCGACGCGAGCGTCGCGACAACCAATCCATAAGAACAAACATAGGGACGAAAATCCCAACAAATAAAGGATTTCCCTCCCCAACAGGCTGAGTTTATCAATTTATTAAGATGGTTGTCAACCATGCAATATTAAAGCACATTTCAAAGAAGCATGCGTAACAGACTGAAAAAACACGCGAGAGGGTTCGCAAAAATTTATTTCTAACAATAGAATTGGAAGAAGGATTTCATGATAACTTCGACTGTCTCCCGGTTGACGTGGAAATTTTCTCTTCCGTCAGCGAAAATCGATTGCCCCATCATCGGCCGGTATATTGTGGCAATCTCGAATGCCGGAAAATAATAGGCATTTTCGTGTCGAGCGACGAACTCGTCCGCCACGGCCCGCAGAGTGGATTTGGAATTGCAGCTCGCGCTTATTACATCGGAATCCTCCCGAAACGTGGCCCAGAGGTGGACCGGCGAGACCGTGACAATGATTCTGCATCGCGGATTATGCTCGGCCATTAATGAATGAATGCGCTCCAGGTTTGCAAGATTCTCGGCGTGCCTGCTGACTCGAAAGCGATAGCGCGACATATCGCCGCCCTCGTTGACGTACGGGCCGGACGGCAAACAGATTACCGAGCGGTCGACCATATCTTCCCAGACTTCCGTCAACCCGAGAGTCAATATCAGGACCTCGGCCTGTTGCAAGGCCCTTCGTGAGCACCTCTTATGATTTTCAAAATCCGCTTCGGCCTGCTCCTGATTGTCATAGAGCACTATTCTGCGAAACGGATCCTGGATTTTTCCTGATTCCGGCGCCTTCCACCACCGGAGGGCGGGATTCCACTCCCCGAATGTATATTCGAAAATCTGGCGCATGCAGAAAAGGTTGTAAACCCTCTCCCAGGCCGCGCTGGCATGCACGCTGGCAGGATGAGCCGTTTCCTCGGCTATGTACGAAAAGCCTTCTCGTATCATCACGTTTTTGATTTCACGTGCAAAGCATGAACCCATAGATGCAACACGTGTCGATCTTGTAATTTTCAAGTCGCAATCGCCGGGCCGCGGATACGATCCGTCAAGCTGCGGATTGTCGTAAGAACCGGGCCAAACCTGCCACGACTCAAAACGATGCACAGGATGAACATCCGACCTTGCCATTGGTGATGCCTCCGGAGAGGCGGGGATTCTGCCGGGGAGGAACTTTTTGTCCCGCGTTCTGCGCGGAATTCCTCCCCGGACCCCTCCTCAAAAACTCCTAAATGTCCAGTCTTTGCCGCCAGCGGCGGCAAAGACCGGCAAAACTGGTAACCAGCTTATCCATTGCCTTTACTTCGTCAAACTCCCAATCCCTGTTGCGCCAAGACATTAATTCAATGCACTTAGCTGACTCGCCTAACTAAGAGTTTTTTGAAGAGGGTCTGGGAGAAACTTTTTTGCAAAAAAGTTTCTCCCAGATCTTTCTCTTTCTCTCCCCTCTTCCCTCGTCACGCGCCGTATTTGGCTTGTTTCAGCGCGTGGGCGGTGATTAGGTTCATGAGGTCGGGTCCTCTGAATTGGCCTAAAGCTCCTCGCAGACAATGGGTCTCGCCGAAGGACGTCACGTCCGGATTGGCGCGAGTGACCCCAGGCGCCCAGAAAAGCACGGGAACGGGGTGCCAGCTATGGGACTTCAGGACAGCGGGCGTGGAATGGTCTCCCGTCACTACCAGGACGTCCGGTTTTTGCTCCAGTATTCGGGGAATTACAGCGTCGACTTTTTCGATCTCTTTGACTTTGGCGTCGAAGTCCCCATCTTCCCCGCGGCTGTCCGTGTATTTGTAATGAACGAAAAAGAATTCAAAGGAATCCCAATGCTTCTTCAAAGCCGCCAATTGATCGTCAAGGTTCGCGAGATCCGGGATCAGAGTCATTCCCACGAGGCTCGCAAGCCCCTTGTACATCGGGTAAACCGCCAAAGCAGCAGCCTTAAGTTTGAAGACGTCTTCGAAAGAGGGGAGCCCCGGCTCGCGTGACCATCCTCGCAAGGTGACCATATTGGCTGGATGCTCGTTCTTAATGCGATCGCGAACTTTTTCCACCCACTGGTTAACGAGGTCCGCGGCATGTTTGGCTTCGGACGAATCATCCAGGGCATGAACCGGAAGCGGTTTGAGTCCTGTTTTCTGCGGATCGGTCTCATTCAGCGCCGCGGACAGGCCATCTCCGCGCAGCACTAACGCGAATCGGTAATCTCGGACCGGTTTTACGATCAGTTCTACTCTTGGGAGACTAATATCCTTGATAAGATCCACCATGCGCGCGCATTCTTCCGTGGAGATCCGACCCGCGCGGCGATCTGTTATAATGCCGCACCCATCCACGGTGCAGAAGTTGCCTCGAGCGGCCACATCTTTTTCAGTGAGGTTTAAACCGATTCCGACCGCCTCCAGCACACCTCTCCCGATCAAATATTTGATAGGATCGTAACCGAACAGTCCCAAGTGTCCGGGTCCGCTGCCCGGCGAGATGCCGATGCCGACCGGGTGCATCAGCCCTACCATGCCTTCTCTTGCCAGCCGGTCCATGTGAGGCGTATTCGCGGCTTCCAGTTCCGTGGGGCCCAGTGTTTCTCGAGGAAGCCCTCCCAGGCCGTCCATTACGAGCAGGACAATCTTGGAGCTGGTTTTTTGTGTAAGAGACCTGATCATATCAAGGTCGGACATGTTCCAAACCTCCTGATGAGAATTAGCCAGAATTTACCGCTGAGAACGCAGAGCACGCAGAGAAATTTCATCAGTTTTAAACTTGCACGCAACAATTCTACCCACTGACGTGTTTGTCCCGCCTATCGCCGGACACCGCATGTAATCGCGGCTCCACAAGTCCCGCTTCCCGAAGGGCTCTTCTGAAACGAGGCAGATATATAAGATCAAAAACGTGCTCTTTGCCCGGAAATAGATTGGACGCAAGGTTTCTTACACCGTGTATCATCGAGTCAGCTTCGGACAGACTCATCGGTCTGGTCATCAGGGTCTGGATCAAAAGATCCGTAACTATCCTAAGCTGGCGGATTCGACGATTTTCTTCAAGTATCAAATCATCCCGATTCTTCATATATACTCCCTTTGCTGTGCAAGAATAACTCATTTCCGCAGTCGAACCAAGGAGTCCGAGCGGCGCTTCGCAATCCTTAGTTGCAGACGGCCAAAGGCTGTCATCGCGAGCGAAGCGAAGCAATCTCCCAACTTAGGGGATTGCCAGTGGGACCGGCATCTTGCCGGTCATTCCTAACGGACAGGCTGGAAGCCTGTGGCGCCATTCACTCCTCGCAATGACAAAACCGCGCCGCGCAACCGGAGAGGCACGGCGGTTTTAACAAATTCCAGGTTTCGACCGTCCATATAAGTACGATTAATCCTATTGAATTTGAGCCAAGAGTAATTCCATGCCTTGCCGTTCTCCACAATACGTGGCACTGTGGATATCCGAGGACAGTGGCTGGGATTAAATTTACACTCGCAAGTATTTGTGCTAGGAAAATCCTTCCACACAGGATCGAGCGAAGGAATTAAGCGATTCTCATGAATTCTTGGAAAACTATCCTAAAGCTCTTACGGCCTACCCAGTGGATCAAGAACGGCTTTGTCTATATGCCTCTTGTGTTCAGCGGGAAGTTGTTCGTGCCGGAAGAATTTGCCAGCGTCACTGCAATGTGCGTAGCCTTTTGCCTGACTTCCTCAGCCGGATACATATTGAATGATTACATGGACATGGAGCAGGATAGGGCGCATCCACTCAAGAAAACCCGTCCGCTAGCCTCGGGCCAAGTTTCGACGGGATCGGCGCTGGTTCTTGTGTCTGTGCTCTTGGTGGGCGCCATACTGATCGCGGGCATTGTCAGGTCACCCCTGAAAGCATACGCTTACCTCGCGGGATACATTGTTGTCCAGATTCTCTATTCGCTCGCGCTAAAGCATTTGGTCATTCTGGACGTGTTGTGCATTTCCACCGGCTTCCTGCTCCGAGTTTTGGCCGGCGCTGCGGCCATGGGATCGCCGGTATCCAGTTGGTTGTTATTGTGCACGTTTTCAGTGGCGATTTTCTTGGCTCTGGGAAAACGTCGTCATGAAGTGGTGCTGCTCAACGAAGACGCCACCTGTCATCGGCCGGTGCTTGAAAACTATAATGTCGCGCTTCTCGATCAGCTCCTGCAAGTTGTGGCTACTTCGACATTTATTTTCTATTGCCTTTATTCAGTGCGCGATAATCCGGCGACCGGAATAGAAGCCGAAAAAATGATGTTCACTATCCCCCTGGTAACCTACGGCATGTTCCGTTATATGTATTTGATTTACAGGAGAGAAGATGGAGGCTCTCCTACAGCGTTGCTGTTAACTGATTTTCCGTTGCTCCTGTGCACAATTATATGGTTGATCGGGTGTGTGGCCATCATATACCACTCTTAAAGCGAGGATCGCACAATCCGAATCCGACCACTCATCGGCGCAAACCCCATGACGCGCTGCTCCCGAGGTGAACCGTTATGTTGAAAGTGTTTCTGTATGTAATTTATTTCGGGTTCCTGGCAGGAATCGGAATTGTGCTGGGGTGTTACATACATGGAGTCAGGGTCAACCAACCGACGCTTATGAGCGGCGTGGCTTTTGTCAGGGAACTGCCCCAGGGCGAACGAATCGTCGGCCTCATCGAGACAACGGTCTTTTCTTATGAGGAAAAGAAAAGCCTGGAAGATTACAAGGAAAAACACAAAGGCAAAATTAAGATAGATCCTGAAGTGCTAAAGAAGCACCAGCAACTCTACCGGGACGGCGCGGGCGCCAAATAGAATCGTGTTATTTTTAATTAATGGATTGTTCGCTTAGCTCCGCAAGTAGTTCGCCGCCGCACACTCGAACCCAATACACTTAACTCGCTGCGCCTGAATTGCCGGGCTGCTATCAATCGCCCTTTCGGGGGCTCTTGCGAAGCGGAGCTATGTTTATAATTGATTAATAATATCAGTTAACTAAAATAAACTCTAAAAGCAATACTTGACAATGGTATGCCAAGGTGCTAGCGCATCCCCCCGATGCCTGACGTTCGCAGGCTGATGTGGGTATCGGGCCTCCGATGAACTTACTCGAGGCGACAGGGAGCGCTTAATGAAACTTGATAAAACTGCCCAAGAACTGGATCTGGCAAGCATTCCGGCAGAATTCAGAGAGAATTACAAGTTTTTATGCGAACTGATCAACTGTAGGCAAAAGAATAACAATGTCACGGAGCGACTTGAACAAATAATAGAAAAACGGCTCTGCAATCTCAGAGGTAAACTGAACCGGCGCCAGTTGGGAATTTTGACCCGATTTCTGAATGGGTGCGAAGCAGACGAAGCAGACGAATCAGAATGCTTAATGCCACCGGTCCCGCCGGAATTAGAGGCTTCCCTTCGACTCCGTAAACGTTCCACGTGGCTTCCATGGGAAGCCGAAGCCATCAGAAAGATTGAACGATGGCGCGCGGATATATCGTGCATAATTCAACGCTGGGGGGAGAACCTCAGTGTCGCTTCTCCATCGGCAACAATAAGAGCATTGAATCAAGTGAGAAGTTGCCGTTGAAATCCTAACTCAGAGTTTCTGCGCTAAAACGTGCGATAATGCCGGTGCGCAAGGCGTGGCGATAAGTTCGCACAAAGAATCGGCAAGCAAGCAATACATAAAGCAGGGCAAGACCTCCCCCCCAAAGCAGGCCCGTTTGTGAAACCGGCCCCCCCGAAATGACCCCTCGCATCGCCTCGAATACGTAAGACGGCGGCAATAGACTCGACAGGTATTGCATCCACTGCGGAAGTGTTGAAAGCGGATAAAAGACTCCGGCGAACGGCGATATGAGCGCGGGAATGGGCCAGACGAACCACTCCGACGCCGGGCCAAGTCGAAGCACCATAGCGCTTGCCAATATCCCCAGTGCGATCCCGAATAGGAACAGTATGAGAAGGAACGGGATGAGCGCAACGCCGTAGGCAAAGAATGACAAGCCAAAAACAGCGCCGGCCAAGACAAGCATCACCATCAGTCCGACCGAGCTGGTCGCGATACTGGAGATCACTAGGCCGCTGACATATTCCCATACCGAAACCGGCGCCGCGAAAATATTAAGGAAATTGCGTGACCAAACATCTTCGAAGAACGCCAATGTCACTCCCTGCATAACGCGCATAAAGAAGTCCCATAGGAGGACCGCTCCCAGGAGAGTCGGGACAAAATTGAAGCTGGACGCGGTGAGCGCATTTAGATATTTGGTGATAAATCCCCATAGCACTATATCAATGACTATCCACGCAAACATCGGCAATACGCGGGAGAGGCTGCCCCGTATAAGGTAAAACTGACGAAGCACAATGGCTGTAATGCGATTACTGTTCATCGCTTTATCCCAGCCCGAGCGCCAGCGGTTCCCGAGCGACAGTGACAAACAAGTCCTCGAGCGTTTGTTTGCCGTGCTCGTTGGGCAAGGACTTCGGGTCCCCCTCAAGCAATATTCTTCCTCGCGAGAGGAAGAGCACACGGTCGCACACGTCTTCCACTTCGTACATGTTATGCGAGGTCCATAGCACACCGCATCCGCTTTGGAGGGCAAACTGGCGTATCTTGACGCGCACCTCGCGAGCGGTGGCGGGATCGAGCGATGCCGTGGGCTCATCGAGAAGAAGCAAGTGCGGCTGATTGAGCATGGCTTTGGCTAGACATATGCGCGTTTGCTCTCCTGACGAGAGCACCCCGCACTTTACATCCCGAAACGCCTCTAGATCGAACTGCCTGAGCAGCAAGTCAATCCGTTCCGTCAAATTCTTTACGCCATACAACAGGCCGAAAACACGTAAATTTTGATACGCAGTCAAATTGCCGGGGAGCGGAGCGTACGTCGCGGCAAAATTCGTGCGCTCCAGGGCCTGAGAGCGGTGGGTTGCCATGTTTAGACCTTCAACGCGAATTGTCCCCGAACTCGGTTCGAGAACGCTTAGAATCATATTGATGGTTGTTGTCTTTCCTGCTCCGTTTGGACCCAGTAACCCCACAATCTCGTTATGTCCGACGTCAAACGTAACCCCGTCCACTGCCACCGTACGGCCGAACTCTTTGCGCAACTCACTGACTGAAAGCACTTTTGATATAGAAGATTCCTGAGACCGAATCGAGTTTTTCACTGGGATGCCCGCTTTTCCGCGCGGCAGTCGATCCGTGAGGCAGGTCTCTTTTGTTGGGACATGGTTGCATCTCCGCACTCAAATCACTTGTTGTAAAGATTGGCTTTAACGGTTCGTTAGTCAAGTCGGCCATGTGGAGGATAGAGACTACATTTCCACCGTAACCGAATACCGGCCAGCGTCTAACACGGCATGACCGTTAACTTAACGTTCTGGCCCCGCTCGTCCAGGAGGGACGAGAAGACAGTAGCCGGCGATTTATCGCGCCGGGAAAGGGAACCAAAGAGGCCCTTAGTCCCGGTAGGGACGACTGGATTATTAGAGTCCCCCTTTTCTAAAGGGGGATACAGGGGGATTTTCAATGGGGGATTAAAATCCCCCCTGTCCCCCCTTTATGAAAGGGGGGAACGTGAAGTTCAGCCGTTCTCGCCGGGACTCAGAGATCTTATAACTTGCCGATAAACCGGCGATAAATCGCCGGCCTACTATTCCCGCGTCTCGCGGGATTCCTCCGGAACACTTATGAGGATGACCTTAAGTTAAAGCCTGTGCCATCGCAAATCAATTGCTGAGAATGCTGTTTTCGATCTCCTCAAGCTGTGCGTGTAACTGTTCCCAACGGGACTCCAGGCGTTTGACCTCGTCGGTGAGCCTTGCGGACTCTTGCACGAGTGGCAGGATCAAATCCTTATTTTCATAGTTGGCCGGATCAGCCATCAAAATCTCGATTTCTCGCAGTCGCGATTCCTGGCGGTCCATCTGTTTTTCAACGGCCGCGATCTCAGTTTTTATAGGGGCTTGTCTTTTGGAAAGCGCGATTCGGTTTTGAGTTTCCTTTCGCTTGCGGTCTTTGCGGGATTCTCCTGAAGGAGAATCGGCGATCCGTGATGGGGTTGGAGCGATCGGAGCCGGCGGCGCGGTTTCTTCCGACTGCTCCATCAATCTCTTCTTGTATTGATAATCTTCGTAATTTCCCAGATAATGCTCGGCTTGACCGTCCCGAATCTCAAGTATCGCATTACAAACTGCATTCATTAGACGACGATCGTGAGTTATCATCACAAGAGTGCCTGTGAATCGCTTCAGGCCTTCTTCGAGGATTTCACAGGAAGGTATATCCAAATGATTGGTGGGCTCATCCATCAATAGCAAATTCGGTGGCGCCAGAAGTATCTTCACCAAGGCCAATCGACTCTTTTCCCCCCCGGACAAAACCTTCACTCTCTTGAACACATCATCTCCGGAAAAGAGGAATGCTCCCAATAGGTTACGAACTTCCTGTTCGGGTATCCCGGGCGACACGGAAAAAGCCTCTTCCAGCACCGACCTGTCGGTATTAAGACTCTCGGACTGGTGCTGCGCGAAATAGCCCACAATAGCGTTGTGCCCGAGCTTGACAGCCCCAGCCTCATATGGAAGGACCCCGGCCATTATTTTCAGAAGAGTGGATTTTCCTGCTCCGTTGGGGCCGACCAATCCGATGCGATCCTGGCTCCGGACGTTAAAGCCGAAGCCGTTGTACACTTCTCGACTGTCGAAACGTTTCACCAGATCTGTTATTTCCAGGACCCTCTTACCGGAAGGAGGGGGCTGAGGAAAATTGAATTTAATGGTTTTCGGGCGGGGCGGCAGTTCAACCCTTTCCATCTTTTCGAGCATTTTCACCCGGCTCTGAACCCGGCTCGCTGTCCTGGCCTTGACACGATTCTGATCGATGAACTTCTGGATCCGTTTTATCTTTTCCTGCTGGTTCTTGTACGAGGCCTCGAGGACATCTTCCTGCAATTCCTTGTTCCGCTCGTAATCATCAAACGATCCGGTGTAGACCGTCGCTTTCCCCCTGTTCACTTCTATGATGCGGTTGACGAGCTTATTCAGGAATGCCCTGTCATGGGAGACCAGCACCAGCGCCCCTTTGTAATTGGCGAGGTATTCTTCAACCCAGAGAAGGCTCTCCAGATCCAGGTGATTGGTCGGTTCGTCCAGCAATAAGGCATCCGGTTCAGCCAGGAGTATCTTTGCGAGAGCGACTCTCATTCTCCAACCACCGGAAAACTCGCTCCAGCGGCGTCGTTCATCACCAGGTTGGAATCCGAGCCCCTGAAACACTTTGAGCGCCCGTGCTTCCAGTGTGTAACCATTGAAGCGCTCGAATTCATGCAACAGTCGGCCATGCTCTTCCACCACAGTTTCCACGTCTGCGCTGTCTTCCGACAGTTGCGCCATCTCGCGTTCCAGTTGACTCAGGCGTTCCCGAATGTCACGGAGTTCATCCGAGATATTGATCACTTCTTCCAGAATCGGACCGTCGTTCCCCTGGATCAATTCCTGATGAAGGACCCCCATTCGTATTCTCTTCTCGATAGAGATTTCCCCTGCGTCAGGTGTTATGACCCCTTCCATCATTCCCAGCAGAGTCGATTTGCCCGCGCCGTTCGGGCCGACCATTCCGATGCGATCACCCCTGTGGACGCTTACATTCACATTTTCAAACAACGGCTTGCCATTGTAGAATTTTGCTACATTGCTCAAGAAGATCACTGTTCAGCTCCGAAATTGCTATATTAACCAATTAGTATAACCGATTTTGTGGTTGTTTTCATCTGCGCGGCATGACGGCTCTGAATTGTGATTGCCAGCCCCTGTTCGTCAGCCCCAGTGGCCTATTGTTAGGGAAGGACCCGCGTGGACCGACGCTGAATGACCGGCAAGATGCCGGTCCCACCGTCCGCGGCCACGGGCCGCCCTACCAGGAGAGCGCAGTCCCGCGTTCCGCGAGACGGTGACAATCTTTTGGGATGAGCGTGGGTGGCGCTATGATTTGGCGGGTTACGTGTGGTTTTTTCACAGCCACTTTTCTGCCAATGACACAAACATACGTGCAGCCTCAATTCGTCGCATCTATAAACCTCCACAAAGCCTTCAGGGCCTTCTCAGCAGCTTGCTGAGCGTGAAAACATGCCGGCGCATGTATCCCGGCTGATGATAGCGTCTCTGCCACGAGCAAATCTTCCTTAGCGGTCATCAGCCAGCGTTCGGCTTCATATTGATTGCGACTCTGATTCATAGATCACAACACCTTCCTTCAGCGCTCCGGCAATAAATGGGCCATCGGACATCCTTTCAAGTTCCTCGGGAGTGTAGATGAGCAATTCCACGTCCCGTCCCCGAACCGCATCAGTAATTTCGCCGAATATGCCGTCGTATCGATCGAGGAAGCGCCTGTCGGTCTCCTGAACCACCAGGATGTCCGGATCGCTCCTGCGCGGGGGTTCCCCTCTCGCGAACGATCCAAAAACGACTGCTTTCAATACGCCATGTTTTTCAAAGATCGCCCGCAGGCTATGAGCCACGTTTTCCAGGATGTCTTGTTGGGACAAAGTGTATCCCCCCACTTACATAGCCGCATTGTATCACAGAGCGGCCATTTCGATGTCAAGCTTCACAGAGTTAATATTGTAGCCATGTTATGCGTAGGAATTCGGATTTGGAAGTTTGTCAATTCAGACATGTCGGGCGACCGGAGAAATCGTAGACCCAAATTTTCACTCGCGGTCAGCTATTGTACCGATTTCAACAGCTCTCAGCCGATCTTCCCCAGCGTCGAGAAGCTGGAAGGGGGTTTTCGGACAAATCTCATTTCACTACTAAATTTCCGACATCTAGCTTATGGTAAGCTTTGATTTCGCGTCCATCCTTCACATGCGGCGGATCAGACATTTTGACTTCTGACGTACCTAATATTGTGTTCCCGGAGAAAATCTTCAGAATATACTGTCCAACAGGAATGCCGCTCAAATTGAAAGCCCCGGAACGGGTCGTAGAAGTGACGCTCACGGATTTTCCGAGGTTATTTTCCAGAACGACAGCGACCCCTTGCTTCGGGGCGCCACTTGTATCCACGATAGTGCCTGATATTGATTGGGCTGCCGCCCAACCTGTGAACATGATAAACAACAATGTCAAAATGGTCAGGCATTTCATCATCCATCTCCTTTTGTCTGAATTGTGTGGCCTCTCCATAATAAACGCATTCACCGCGGATAGAGAACAAATCTATAATTCTCAATATCCGCCAGCAGTCGATGTGGATCGAATCCCTTTCTGAGCTTAATTTCGCCGAGATCGCAACAGCCATCCTTGATCTGGTCCTGGCGTATAGAAACTGCTTCGCCATAATCTCCTGTCCAGAAGAGGAGCCTAATTTCAGCGGCATCCTCGTAAAGTTTCTGCGTAAGTCTTCCATCTCCACTGGGTGAGCATATTCTCCAAATGCGTGCTGCCGCAACATTGACAGAGGTGGGGTCGGGCGGATCTACTATCTTTCCGTCAACTTTGACATAGGAAGGCTTCTCCGGCGTCAGGACCATAAGAACGCAACTGAAAATCATAAAAATAACTATTGCGACGACAGAAAGCACCCCAAGTGACTTCCTAATAATTCCATACGCTAACAGCCCGAACGCCAGAATCGCCAGAATTGCTGCGAGACCTGGACCTCCGTGCTTCAGAAATTGTTCAAGATTACTCACATCAATGGGGAAAGGCGAAACCAGAAAAATGCTCATTTCTAACCTCCTTTGATCTACAAGACGTGTCGTTTGCCCGGTCCGACTGAACTGTTACATGATCGCCCACCCCAGCAGACCTCAATCCGTGTTTTTGTCATGACCCAAACCCGCAATTCCCTTTCAAGTATTTGCGATATCTAAGGTCAATCGGGCCCACGAGTGATTGGTTAGCGACAATTAGGGCGGCGGAATCCTTCGCGCTAGCGTCTCTTAGCCTCTCAAAGAGTGTCCATCCTTCCAGCCCATTTGGTAGTTCGATAAAATTGTAACGACTTGAAGCGCAAATTTCGTATGAATATCGCCCTGGAAACAGATCCCCCGCCACATTTTGATTTTGTTGGTTGAATGAGCCGCGCGAAATGCTCTTCGCGCAGTGGTCTAATCCCCCTTTCAGTACAAAAAGATTGTATGATTTCGGACGTGGCCGTGTCAATTAGAATTCTGAGCAGCTCTATCTCTTTTCAGCTACATCGGGAACGCAGATTTATACTTTGATTTGCCCTCAGGGTGATGTCTACCGCCAAGCATTCACTTCTCAAAGAACTGCGGATATATTTGCTGCAGCTCGCAAGGACATTCACTCCACGGAGTAATTGCACGCGGCGCATATATCGTGCTCACAGGTTTGCCTTGATCGCGTCTGCGAACCGGGCGAACTCCTGCGGAGTTAGTGTTTCTCCACGGCGTCCGAGATCAATATCCGCCTGATTCGCCGAAATTGTGAGGATTTGCGGCGTAAGCCCGTCGATTGGAGTATTCCGAAGTGTATTTCTGAGGGTCTTTCGCCGGCTCGCGAAAGAAGCCTTGACCAGGCGGGTCAATAATGGACTATCGGAAACTTCTACGGGCGGAGTATTCGGGAAAGATATGTGGACCAGAGACGAAGTAACTTCCGGCACAGGGACAAATGCCTTGGCGGGAATATCGAAGACTATTTCGACCGTGGCGCTTACCCCCAGCAAGACGGTCAGCACCCCGTATTCTTTGGCGCCGGGCGCCGCGATGAGCCGCTCCGCCACTTCTTTCTGCAACAAGACATCGAGCGTGGAAAAGATCTCTCGATTCTCGTGGAACATGAAAATCAGGCGGCTCGAAATATTGTAAGGCAGATTGGCCACTACACGCAATTTTCCTATCTTCTTGGACAGCCCGGGGAAATCGAATTTCAGGGCGTCCGCGTGTATCAAAACCGGATTGTCCGATTCTCCAAATTTTTTCTGCAAAGATCGAAAGAAACCTGAATCAATTTCCAGGGCCCAGACTTTGGCGCCTTGGTCGATCAGGGCTTCGGTCAATACCCCCAGACCGGCCCCTACTTCTATAACACTGTCTCCATTCTTTAGATCGGCGGCTCGCACAATTCTGTTCAGATAGAACTTGTCCACCAGGAGATTTTGTCCCATCCACTTTTTTGGTGCCAGGCCCTGTTCCTTGAAGATTCGTTTTATTTCGGAAGCTCTTGACACGGGGTAAGCCTACCGTAGAGAACGCGGAAAGATTTTGCCTTCAGGTAGGGCGGGCCGTGCCCGCCAAAATCCTAAAGGAGGGTGTGGGGGCATTTGCTATCCGCCTCCCTAAGCGGAATGACGAAAATCCCCTGGCATTTCCCCTTACGAAAGGGGCAGATAAGAGGGCGACTCGCCCCCCAATTGTGACCGCTGGCTACGATCCGGGGTCCGGACGGCCTCCCGCAAACGCGGGAGATTCCTGGATTCCTGCGTCCGCAGGAATGACGTTGTGGTTCCGCCAGCCGTTGTAGGGGCGCACGGCTGTGCGCCCCTACAACGGCTGGCGCCTGGGGCGCACAGCCGCTCTCCTGGAAAAGCGGTTCCCTCGCATTCTCCATTCTTTTCCTCTCCGCGTGCTCCTCGCCCTCTGCTGTGCGTGCTTGTCTTTTGGCGAAAGGTCGAGAGATCACCTCACCAGTGGTTTCCGGGCGCGCCCATTGGCCGAGCCGGAGAACGCATAGCCAGGGCCATGTCCATTGCCGCGTTCACCTCTGCCAGAGCCTCGCGGGTTTTGCCGATATTGGCGAGAGCTATTCCACGGTTGTTATAGATTGTCGGATCGTTCGGCCTGAGCTGGATTGCTCTGTCATAATCTCGGATCGCGCTGACGTACTCTCCGGCGGAAGACAGAATGTCGCCCCGGAGCGCATACAAAGCCCCATTGTTCGGATTAGCCTGGATGGAGCGGGACAGGTCTTGGAGGGCCTGTTCCCGTCGATTCATCATGAAGAGCGCCCGGGCGCGGTACCCCAGGGCTTGTGCCTGGCCCGGATCGAGTTCTGCGGTCTTGGTGAAATCTGCGATGGCCTCTTCATACATTCCATTGCGTGACAGAACAATTCCGCGCCTGAAATAGTAAACAGCCTGACGTGGATCGAGAGTAATGGCCCCGCTAAAATCGTCAATAGCTTGGCTGTCCTTGCCTTTGGCCGCCAGCGCGAGCCCGCGATAATAATAATGCTGAGCCTGTGGATCCACTGAGACGAGTTGTGAGAGAATTGACTCCGCCTCGTCAAGGTGGCCTGCTTCGAGCGCTGCCTTACCGCGTTCGAATTCGACTTGGTAATCCTGAGCGCATAGGAGTGAAGGCATAACGGCGGACAATATCAAAAGACCGTAGAACGCCGGCAAAAGTGGTGAGCGGTTTCTCATGCAAACTACCGTTCCTGCGATAAGAATTTCTTCCTGCGATGGTCGAGGCATTATATGGTGTCATGAAGGAAGAATCAAACCTGCGCCAAAACCGGCACATGGTGCAGGCTTGGACGCGATAGGCGGCTATTCTCAAGTTGGTAAGGTCCGGCGCTCCTGTCGGACTGTTTCCTCATACAGCACCGGCACGCAGATTTGATTCCCTATTAATATTTGACAGCCATTGAGTTATATTCATTTGATCCTCCTTCACAAAGCCGAACAGAGTTTTGAGTTGGATGTTTAGTCACGAGTTTGAGGGGCGAGCCGAGACTTGTGGCGAATATGTTTACGTTGCTTGAAATAGTGTCAATTTGTGCTGAGTTCCAAAGGTTTGGGCATTAATTCCGCACTGGGCAGAGCGATGATGAATCCAATAGATTTATCTTGACATCCGAAAGCTGCACGGCTTAATATTTGGATTCAAAGTACGTGTGACTTACATTATCCCGAACAATATTCGGTAAGATAGCAAGACATGGCAGGATCAAAAAACTTCACTGAAGATACACGCACAAGGATTATCAGGGCCGCTACCGGAGTCTTTGCCGAGCACGGTTACCAGAAGGCTACAATTTCGGAGATATCGCGGCTGGCCGGTATCTCGGAGGCCGGGGTTTATGAATACTTCGAAAGCAAAGAGGAACTCTTGCTCGTCATCCCCAACGTATGGGTGAGCGACGCGATAGAAGAACTAGAGGAACAACTCTTCGGGGTCAAAGGCTCAATAAACCAGCTCAGGAAATTCCTGTGGTGGTACCTTCGATATATCGAGAAAGAGCCGTTGATAGCCAAGGTTGTCTTCCTTTTTCTAAAAGGACATCGCAGCTTTTTGGACACCTCGGTCTACACAAATGTCCGAACGTTCTACGGTCGACTGCTGAGGATTTTCGAGGAAGGCCGTGACTCAGGAGAATTTAGAGAAGACCTCAAACCGTACGTGGCCAGGAGCATATTTCTGGGAACTATAGAGCACATGGTTATCCGGTGGCTGCTCAAGGACATGTCTTACTCCATGTTTGAAAACCTGGAAACCACATTCGAATTACTGATCGACGGACTGCGGCCGACAAAGAAGGCAGAGACGTCGCCTCTGCCCTCGTAGGCGTCGGGCCATCCGTGTGAAAGCGAATCCGGGTCATCGCGTGTTAAGAAGCGACTCAAAATCCCCCTTTATAAAGGGGGATTTAGGGGGATTTTCATTACTAGACCAAAATCCCCCCATACCCCCCTTTAGCAAAGGGGGGATCAAGAGAGGATGTTTCCATCCACAGACTGAAGTCTGAGAACGAGACACCCCAATATGGATTCTCTCAGAGCATATGAGGAGCTGCGAAACAAGACGGTCCCGGGATTGCTCTTTGAACGGGCCAGGAATACGCCGAACGAGACAGCGTACCGGGCCAAAAAACTGGGCATATACAAAGAGCGCACGTGGGCCCAATTCGCTGAATTGGTCGCCGGCTGCGCGTTAGGATTAAAGGACCTCGGTCTCGCACGTGGTCAGCGGGTGGCGTTGATGGGTGACCCGTGCGAGGAATACGCCATATGTGAGTTGGCGGCTCAAACACTGGGCGCAGTCACCTACGGGATTTATCCGACATCCTCTCAGAAGGAGCTGCATTACCTCATGATGGATGGGGAAGCCTCGATTTTCGTGGCCGAGAACCAGGAGTATGTGGACCGCATCCTGCCGCTGCTTCCGGATTTGCCGTTGCTAAAGAACATCATTGTTTTCGATGTCCAGGGCATGTTCATGTACGACCATCCTTCGCTGGTTCCTTTCCATGAAGTGATGGGGAACGGCACAGCTGCTTCGGGCTCCAGCGTCGCCGAGGCCGAAGAGATTTCGCGACAGGTCCAACCGACCGACGAGCTTTTCATCGTTTACACGTCCGGCACCACGGGTGACCCCAAGGGCGCTCTCATGAGCCACGGCAAGCACCTTGCCGCCGCATACACGTTGATCGACCGGTACCCGATTCTCAGTAAGGTCCCGCATCGCACGGTGGTGTATCTGCCCCTTTGTCACGTCCTCGGCAAGGACGTGGCCGTCACGCTGCCATTGCTGACGCGTATCGTGCCACACTACGGAGAAAATATAGAAGATCTTGGCCGAACGCTTTTCGAAACTGCTCCCACTCTGTTGTTTACCGTCCCTCGATACCTTCAGAAATACGCTTCAGGGATTCTTGTGGGCATTGAATCCTCAAGTCATCTAAAAAGGGCGATGTATGACTTTGCGATGAGGATCGGCCGTCTTCATATAAGAAACGTCTGGGAGGGCCGGAAAAACTCAGTTCTGGGATTTCTCTATTCCGCCTGTCGTCTGGCGGTTTTCAGGCCTATCTTGAACAAGATCGGTTTTGACAAACTCCGAATCGCTCTCTCAGCAGGGGCGCCTTTGCCGCCGGAGGTCGCGGCGCTCTGGCAGGTATACGGCCTTAACCTGTCCGAGTTTTACGGTCAAACGGAGACGGGCGGAGCGATCATCTCCGCGCAATCCGATTTCTTCCCCAGGCCCGGGGACGTCGGTTTCTCTCCCGCAGGATGGGAGGTGACGTTAGACGAGCAAGGCGAAATCCTGGTTCGAGGCCGTGACGCTTTCGATGGCTATTGGCACAATCCGGAACAGACCCGAGAAGTATTGGACACTGACGGATGGCTGCACACCGGCGATGTAGGAGAATTCACTGCGGACGGAAAGCTGAAAATTGTCGATAGGGTCAGGGACATCATTGTGACATCGGGTGGAAAGACGATCAGTCCCACGTACATAGAGAACATCCTGCGTGCCAGTCCTTATATAAGCGAGGCAGTGGTTTTCGGGCACAACCGCAAATACATCTCCGCATTGATCGAAATCGACTATGAGACGGTTTCAGCTTGGGCTCGTCTAAACGATGTCACTTACACAGGTTTTACGAGCCTAAGCCGGCACTCTGCAGTAATCGAGCTGATCGCCTCGGAAATAAATAAGGCGAACCGTGACGTGGCCCGAGTTGAGCAGATAAAGACCTTTCGCATCATTCCAAAGGAGCTGGATCCCGAGGAAGAGGGGGAGCCGGTGACTCCTACCAGAAAAGTCAAACGTCATCTCATGTATCAGAAGTTCGGGGACCTTGTGGAATCAATGTACAGTTCCCGAGAAGAGGACCGATTCGCGGCTGAAGTCGGAGATTTGCTTGTCGACAAAAGTTAAAGAAAGGGAGGGCACAATGTCAAAAAGAGGGGTTTTGCTGGCAGTATCAATGATGCTGATGTTGATCTGTTGGAGCGCCGCCTGGGCCGCCGACCCGTATGTGGTGGGATTCAGCGCTGCGCTCACTGGTCCGGGTTCAGGGACCTATGCGCCGGTGAAGGACGCCTTTGACGTTTACTTCAATGAGGTCAACTCAAAGGGCGGGATTAACGGGCATCCTGTGAAAATCATCTTCGAGGATAATGCGGCCCAGCCTTCCAAGGCTGCATCGGATGCCAAGAAATTCGCAACACAAGACAAAGTGATCCTGATGATGAATGCCAGTCTGTCCAGCACATTTGCGCCAATGGTTCAAGTGGCTGAGAAGTCTAATATTCCGATTCTTTTTGCCGCTGCCGTCTGCCCGGCGGAAGTGTACCCGCCAAAACCGGATCGAAATGAGTTCTGCTCCACAGCGTTTGCAGCCAAATACGACAGCCGATTTGCGATAAAATTCATCAAGGAAGAGGCCAAAGGGCCCGTCAAGCTAAGCCTCGTGGCCATGAACATACCTGTCTCGCGAGGAGAGATCGATTTCGCGGCGGAGCTTGCGTCAAAGACTGAGGGCTTTACAGTGTTGGGCAAAGAGGCCATTCCCCCGCCTACGCCTGATTTCACGCCCTTTGCATCCAAGATTAAGGACTCCGGGGCCAACTGGGTCTATGCCTGGGCGCCCTGGGAGACAGAGGTAAAGACCCTCGAAGCGCTGCGCAAACTAGGCTGGACCGGCAAATTCTTGGCTTGGGCGCATATTCAGGCCGAAGAGGATCTCGAGCGCCTCAAGGACGATAATTTCTATGTCTTTGGAACGAACGCGTTTTTCGCTGATGACTCGGCCATGCACAAAAAGATCAAGGAAGCCGCGCTCAAAGCCAAGACGATTTATCCGTATCAGAAGCTCACTGAAGGTTGGATAGCCGCAATGGTTCTGGATCAGATACTCAAGCGCACCGCGTGGCCGGCAACTCCTGAGAAGGTCAGGGACGCAATGAATGAACTCAAGGTGGAGTTGGCGGGACTGCGGGGCGGGCCGTTGGTCTGGACAAAGGAAAATCATTTTAGGACCGTAAATTACTATCGGGTTTACAAGTGGGATTCAGCATCGAAGCGGATCAAGAACGTTAAGGATTGGACTGCGATAGAGGTTAAGTGAGAGCGGGTCAGTATGCAACTGGTAGTTAATGTGATCGTTTTGGCCTCTCTGTATTGCCTGATTTGCTGTGGATACGTGCTCGTGTACCGAGCGAGCAGGGTGCTCAACCTCGCCCACGGCGAGATAATGACTCTCGGTGGTTATTTTCTGCTGTCCATAACCTTAGTGACGACCGGCAATCCGTTTGTATCCCTTGGGCTTGCAGTGTGCGCAAGTCTCCTCGTAGGACTGGTTGTCTATTTCGCGCTCATGAAGTTTATGGCGGGTGAATCGGTGTTTGCGGCGGTCCTGGTGACCGTCGCTCTCGGCATTCTCCTGCGAGGCTTGATAACATTGATCTGGACTTCTCAATCGTGGCATCCACTGGAAAATCTCGGCTTGACAAACACTGGCCATAAATTGTTGGGGAACGCCGTAATTTCCACGTTCGGCATTGCGGCGGTCCTCAGCGCGATAGCGCTGTATGTCGCCTTGTTCGTATGCTTGAAATTCACCCGTTGGGGACTGCGAATGAGGGCTGTCGGCGAAAACCCGCTGCTGGCGTCTCAGCGGGGCATAGATATTCACAAGTATTATTCCCTGTCCTGGGGTTTGGCTGCGTTCAGCGGCGGTTTGGCCGGGATCATCATGGCATGTGACAGCGGGCTGGAACCGAACATGTACGTCATTGGCCTGATGGCCTTCCCTGTTGTGCTCGTCGGCGGCCTGGACAGCCTGGGCGGGGTGATCCCCGGTTCCCTGGTGGTGGCTTTGGCGCAGGTGGCGGCGATTTCCATCAGTCCGCAGGCCAGCGAAGTGGCTCCCTTCATTGTTCTGCTGTGCATGTTGCTGATTCGCCCCTGGGGACTTTTCGGGACCAAAGAAGAGTGGGAGAGAGTGTAAATGGCCTTTGCCAGCGGGTATTTCAAGACCTCCTATGCAGACGACCTCGCCATAGTGGAAACTCGCGGTCGCTGGATAGCGCTCATCGCATTGCTCCTGGGTTTGGTGATTTTTCCGTTTCTCGCGTCCCCATTTCTCACGGACCTGGCAAACCAGGTCTTCATGGCCTTGATCGGCGCCGTGGCGTTGATGATTCTGACCGGGTTCGCTGGGCAAATATCACTGGGACATGCCGGACTGATAGCCGCCGGAGCATTCACCACGGCAATACTCTTCAAGGAGCTTCACGCGCCTTTTTGGATAACGCTGCCGGCCTCGGGGCTGGTCGGGGCCATCCTGGGCGTGCTGTTCGGGCTGCCGTCACTGCGACTCAAAGGACTTTACCTGGCTTTGAGCACGCTCGCTCTGCACTTCATCGTCACCTTTGTCGGATCGGAATATGAGACGACAAGAGGCTTCGCCACAGGTATTGTGCTCGATCCTCCACGTATCGGATCGCTGATACTCGAAGATGCCTTGGCATGGTATTTCGTTTTGCTGCTGATAAGTGTCATGACGGTGATCTTCGCTACGAATCTCGTACGGTCGAGGACCGGCAGAGCGTGGATGGCCATCAGAGACCGAGATGTGGCCGCTGCCGCGTTTGGCATAAAGATCTCCACGTACAAATTATATGCGTTTGTCGTGTGCTCTGTGCTTACCAGCATAGCGGGCTGCCTTTTCGCATATTACAGGGGTTTCGTCTCAGTGGAAGCCTTTTCCCTCCTGATGACCATTCAATACATTGCTATGGTGATCATAGGTGGGCTTGGGTCGATGTTGGGAGCGGTCCTCGGAACCATATTCGTGGTGCTTCTGCCGTACGGGATAGACTCTGTGGCGGACCATCTTGCGGTTCCGTCCCGTTTCACCACGTACATGTTCGCAATTAAACACAGTTGTTTCGGGCTGATCATGATTCTGTTCCTGGTTCTGGAGCCCGCCGGCCTGGTCGGGGTCTGGATCAGAATAAGAGATTACTTTGTTCTCTGGCCGTTCCGGTACAAGCATTTTGGAGGGTAAGCCTTTGAGCGAGTTGGACAACTCTGCGCTCCTGAGGATTGAGAAACTTGAGGTCGTATACCACCACGTGTCCACCGCGGTGCAGGGTGTGTCTCTGGAGGTCAGGAAAAATCAAATTGTCACTCTATTGGGAACTAACGGAGCAGGCAAAACCACCACGCTCAGAGCCGTGTCCGGCTTCCTCGGGATCGACGACGCGAAGGTGACCGATGGTTATATTGAGTTCCGGGGCAAGAAGATTCACGACCAGGCGCCCAGCGTGACGACTAGAGACGGCATCGTGTTAGTCCCAGAGCACGGTAAAGTCTTCGATAACATGACGGTGGAGGAAAACCTGCAAATCTCTACGTCCGGCAGGGAAAGCGCAAACAAAAGAGAAGAACTGATCGAATGGGTGTTCCGTTATTTCCCTGCGTTGACTACTTTGAGAAATCGGTTGGCCGGCTATTTGAGCGGGGGCGAGCGCCAGATGCTGACCTTGTCCGCGGCCCTATTGTGCCGACCTCAACTGTTGCTGGTGGATGAGCTGTCTTTGGGGCTGGCTCCGATTGTGGTTAAGGAGTTGATGGCAGTCCTGAAAACGATAAGAGACGACCAGGGACTGGCGATCCTTCTAGTCGAGCAGAACGCTCTGGCTGCGCTGGAAATCGCAGATTACGGGTATGTTATCGAGAATGGAAGGATCGTCTACTCGGGTGATAGAGAGAAGCTGGCAAGTCACGCGGACATACGGGAATTCTATCTTGGTTCCGGGGATCGGAACTCTCGGAAGAGCTACAGGGACGTGAAGCAGTATCGGCGCACTAGAAGGTGGTATGGATAAAGACGTTCGCTTGAGACTCGAAGATGTCGCCCTTAACATAGGGCAATTAAGAATCCTTGCCGCGATATCGTTCGACGTTCGGCAGGGGGACCTATTGGCTCTCATCGGGCCGAACGGAGCGGGAAAGACGAGCGTGCTCAACTGCGTAAGCGGTATCTATCATCCAACTCATGGACGGATTCACTTCGATCAATTCGATCTCACCGAAGCCGGTCCGTATGCCGTAGCTCGTTATGGGATTGCGAGGAGTTTTCAGCACGCGGAGCTCTTCAGGCACTTGACCGTCGTGGACAACCTGCTCGTGGGCAGACATACGCATATGCGATGCGGAGTGATTTCCAACGGATATTTCCGGGGGAAGACCATCAAAGAAGAAGTTAGCCAGCGAGAAGCGGTGGAGAAAATCATCGAGTTCCTCGAACTCGAAAAATATCGAAAAAGTTCCGCTGGCGCGCTTCCATACGGAATTCAGAAAATCGTCGGTCTTGGTCGCGCCCTGGCGATGGAACCTAAAATGCTGCTGCTTGACGAGCCGTCTGCGGGAATGAACCGACAGGAAAAGGAGGATCTGGCTCGTTTTATTCTTAGAATCAAGTACGAGCTTGGGATCACGATGATGTGGGTGGAGCACGATATGCAACTGGTCGGCGACCTCGCTGACGCCATTGTGGTGCTTAATTTCGGAACCAAAATTGCCTCAGGCGCTCCGGCAAGCGTGCTTAACGACCCTGAAGTGGTAGCCGCTTATTTGGGAGGGTGAAGGGACGGCATCAAGGTCTGACACCCCTTAATCCCTCCGTCAACGGAGGGAAAACCAAATCCCCCCCCCCCTTTAGTAAAGGGGGGATCAAAGGGGGATTTTGCGAAGGGTCGGGGACGGGTCCGAGAATGTAATTGCATTGCGAGAGAACCTCATTCCTGCGGAATGAGCGCAGGCTTGACCAGAGTCCTTTGATCTAACAGATTGAGATAATTTCGAATTAGGGAGAATTATATGGTCAAGATGACCTCAAAAGAGCGTGTCCTGTGCACACTTCGGGGCGACATTCCGGATCGTGTGCCCACGCTCACCTTTGGAATAGACCCGAAAATCATGTTTGCTGTCGGAGACGGGAGCGTGAGTCGGACATATGACGTTCTCGGGTTGGACGTTTTTCCGATCTTTTGCCGGAACTGGTGTCAGGGCGTCCCTCTAAATGCGGGCCTTAGCCGGGACATACCCGAGGATCAACAGACCTCAGGAGGCACGTACGCCGGCTGGAACGGAGTCGATGAATTCGGCAGGCTCTGGGAGCGCGGCTCGTATATAGGCGGCGTGGTGAAGAACGAGCAAGATATCGAACGGTACGTTCCGGCCCTCATGCTGGACAAGAGAATGGATCCGGACAAGACGAGAGGCGCTGTCAAGAGCAGGCCCGATAAGGCATTTTGTCTCAGCACGCATACCGGCCCATTCGGGCTCACGCTGGAGAGCATCGGCTTTGAGAACTTTTTCTATATGTATATGGATGACCGCGACTTCATCAAAACTCTGCTGTGGGAGCGGACGAAATGGTTTGCGGAAATAGCGGCCCGAGGCGCTGAGCTGGGAGCAAATTTTATACTCATGGGCGACGACTCCGCGTTCAAGGGCCGAACATATATTTCGCCCGCGGATTTTCAGGAGCTGGTTACGCCTTGTTACCGTCACATAGTTGAAAGAGCCGGTGTCCCGGTTATGTGGCATTCCGACGGATATATCACCCCTCTGCTGGAGTCGGCCGTACTTTCAGGCCTGGTCGGCGTCCATTCGCTGGAACCGAAGGCAGGCGTGAAACTCGATGAGGTGAAAAAGGCGTTTGGAGACCGACTGGTCCTGGCGGGGAATGTGGATTGCGGGGAGGCCCTCACGCAAGGAGATCTTGAAGTCGTCAGGAAAGAGGTTCGCCGCTGCATGTCTCAAGCCAAGGAGGGTGGCCGCTACATCCTTTCCGATAGCAACTCGATCCACGCAGGGTGCAAACCGGAAGCGGTCAAAGAGATGTATCGGTATGTCCGCGAAATCGGTGGCTATTAGAGTGTCGCAGTAAATTGCGTTGATCTTTGTATTCTAACACTTGCGTGGAGAGATTGGGGTCAATTTGCCACAATCCGGAAATCGCGTGCAAAAGCGACTCAAAGTCCCCCTTTTCTAAAGGGGGATTCAGGGGGATTCTTTCTGTAGGGTCTCTTGAAACGCGGATCTGGGAGGACACGCAGGTCCGCCCCTACAAGAATCCCATCAAATCCCTACCATCCCCCCTTTAGTAAAGGGGGGATTTGGACCGAGAAAACCCTGGTCTTAGTGAAGAGACAAAAGGAGCTCAACAACGTGAACCTAAATGAGATATACGAAAATGTCCTCGCAGGGATGGCCCCGGAGACGAAGGAATCTGTTCAGAGGGCGATTTCAGATGGCGTGAAGCCGGCCGATGTGGTTTCCACTATGAATGCGGCCATGGAAGAGGTGGGGAAGAGGTTCTCCAGAAACGAAATCTTTCTGCCGGAAATGATGGTTGCCGCTCGAGCCATGAAATTCGGGATGGAGATCCTGGAACCTTTGATTGTGGGTCAGGCAACAATTACGAAAGGGAAGTTGCTGCTGGGAACTATCAAAGGCGATTTGCATGATATAGGGAAGAACCTGGTTGCGATGATGTTCAAAGGGGCCGGATTTGAAGTAGTCGATATCGGAGTAGACGTTCCGCAAGAACAATTCCTCGAGAGCATACGCCGCGAACGCCCGCAGTTGGTCGGCATCTGCGCCCTTTTGACCACTGCGCTGGACAACTTAGCCGAGGCGATTGCTTTCTTGAAGCAATCTGACGTGAGCGCCTGCAAAATCATGGTCGGCGGCGCGGCTGTTGACACTGATTTCGCGGCCCGACACGGCGCGGACGGTTATGCGGATGACGCTGGAGAGGCTGTTCAAGTAGCAAAGCGCCTACTCGCATCGGAAGACTAGTGATAGGCAAGAACTGAATCATTCTAGGCCACTGTCAAGTCTCGCATTACCGGCTGAGTTGATTTCGCACCATGCGGGCAATGTTGGCGGCCGCTGTGTGACACTCTTCTGCCGTTTCCTTCGTATAGTTCGTTGGCCAGTGGACCGGATAACGGGTTTCAATGTTGGCGGTATTAAGCAGGATACAATCCTCCTTGAGCTCATGGAATGCCGGTTCAAAGGCAGAGCAGGTTTTGAGGATGTGAACAAGGTCGTGAACCTTATCGAACCCAAGTCCTTTGCCGAGGATGTAGGCCTTCAAATACTTCTCGGCCGCTTGCTGGAAATGGAAGCTTATCTGGGCGAAGAACTCGCTACCACTTCTGAGATTAGTCTCCGCAAAGCGGAAATCCTCATCCGCCTTTTCCAGCCATTCCTTCACGACCAAGGGATCAGCCATAAAGCACTGTCCCTTCTGTCAGCACACCGGCCACAAAGGGATCGCCAAGCGATAGCCGCTCGGCAATTTCTGCAGGACGATATACTATGTAATCAACCGGCAAGTCAGTGTCAATCAGCCTATAGAGTTGCCGAATCCGCTCAGCGCCAAGATGAGGGACGTCATCCTTAATGATGAACAGGTCCACATCGTTCACTTCCACATCCTCACGTATCGCGGAACCGAACAAGATGATCTTTTCGGGAGCATACTTGGTCACAAGCTGTTCCTTCAAGACCTCGACACGTGAAAAAATCTCTGCTCGTGTCATTTTCGTTCTCACGTGCATCTACTCGCTGGCCCAATGGGCCCCTTGGAGTCTAACACATTTGACACTCGGAATCACCACCGAGTTCATAAGAGGGCATCCATCCAGTAATGCCTAGACCTTGGCGCACAAGCGCATGTAATCCTTGACCGAAGCGGCCTGCGGGTGTTATAGAAGAATGTTTATGCCTGTATTGAGGCTTTGCATCAATGATCCCGGACAATCCGGCGCCCGAGGCTTAATTTATGCTTACTTTTCAAGATTTGATCCTGGAGCTTCACAAATTCTGGTCCGAACGTGGATGTGTGCTCCAGCAGCCTTTTGATGTGGAAAAGGGGGCAGGGACCATGAACCCCGCCACATTCCTGCGGGTCCTTGGGCCCGAGCCGTGGAACGTGGCATACGTGGAACCTTCTCGCAGACCCACCGACGGCCGTTACGGCGAAAACCCCAACAGACTGCAACACTACTATCAGTTCCAGGTCATCCTCAAACCGTCGCCGCTGGAAGTGCAGGATATTTACATCCAGTCACTGAAGGCGCTCGGCATTGATCCACTCGCTCACGACATACGTTTCGTGGAGGATGATTGGGAATCACCGACCCTCGGGGCCTGGGGAGTCGGCTGGGAAGTCTGGCTGGACGGGATGGAAATCACGCAGTTCACCTATTTTCAGCAGGCAGGCGGATTTGATTTAAAGCCGGTGTCAGTGGAACTCACTTACGGCCTGGAGCGTATATGCATGTATTTGCAAGGAGTGGAAAGCGTTTACGATCTCATATGGACCGGAGACGTCACATACGGGGATATTCATCATCGCTCGGAAGTGGAAGGCTCCACGTACAATTTCGATCTGGCCGATAAGTCGATGCTGATCAAGCTCTTCGATATGTTCGAATCCGAAGCGAACAAACTTATGGACCGCGACGAACCGCTGGTTCTTCCGGGCTATGAATATTGCCTGAAATGCTCGCACGTGTTCAACATTCTCGACGCCAGGGGCGCTATCAGCGTGGCGGAGAGGACGGCATACATCCATCGTGTGCGTAACCTGGCGCGTAAGGCGGCCGTGGCTTATGTGAATCAAAGAGAAGCCATGGAATTCCCGCTCCTGAAGAAATTTTCCGAAGGGAGGACCCGGTGATGAAAGGTGAGTTCCTCCTGGAAATCGGGACCGAGGAAATCCCGGCAGGTTTTTTTGTTACGGCACGGGAATCGCTATTGGAGATTTTCGCAAAGGCCCTGAGAGCAGCCCACATTTCTCACGGCGACATCAATATTTACGCGACGCCCAGGCGCATCATTTTGAGCGTCTCGGACGTGGCTGCTACCCAAGCTGAAAGGGAGGTCGAGAAGACCGGTCCGCCGCGCTCCTCAGCATACGACGAAAAAGGGAATCCAACCAGGGCCGCGATTGGTTTCGCTCGTAGTCAGGGTGTGGATGTGACCGACTTGATAGTCGTCAAAACCCCCAAGGGCGAGCAAATCGCTGTTCGGAAAATTGAGGGCGGGCTTCCAACCACAGAAGTGCTCGCAAACATGCTCCCGGAGCTGCTGGAGAAGATCTCATTCCCGAAGACAATGAGATGGATGGATCTGGAGGTCCGGTTCGCCCGACCTGTTCATTGGATCGTCGCCATATTCGAGGGAAAGATAGTGCCCTTCACGTTCGGAAATGTTCAAAGCGGGGATTCCAGCCGAGGACACAGGTTCACCTATCCGGAGCCGTTCCGGGTCTCTTCTCTCAAAGACCTTCGGGAAAAGCTCGCGGCTCAAGGCGTGATCATTGATCCGGGAATTCGAAAGAACGAAATCAGAAATCAGATCGGGCAATTGGCTGACGAAGCAGGCCTGAAAGTATTCGACGATGATGAGTTGCTTGATGAGGTGACTTTTCTGGTGGAGAGCCCGTATCCGGTCATGGGCCAATTCCCAAAGGATTTCTTGGAACTCCCCAGCCCGATACTCATAACCTGCATGAAGAAACATCAGCGCTATTTCTCAGTTCAAGACGAAAATGGGAAAATCACGGACCGGTTCGTGGCGGTCAATAATACGCCGGTCAAGGACCCCGAGGTCTCCATCGCAGGTCACGAGAGGGTTCTGAAGGCGAGATTGGAAGATGCGCGCTTCTATTTTAGGGAGGACAGAAAACAGCCTCTTGCGGATCGTCTCGAAGCGCTTAAGGGCGTGGTCTTTCATTCCCGACTAGGGACAGCTTTCGAGAAGGTAGAGAGATTCAAGCATCTGGCCTTGAAACTGGGGGAACTGTATGGCCCCGACCAAGTTCGAAAAATCGAACGGGCCGCGTTGCTGTGCAAATGCGACTTGGAAACCGGGATTGTCTACGAATTTCCCGAGCTTCAGGGGATTATCGGGAGCCGTTACGCTCAGATGGATGGAGAGCCTGACGAGGTGTCAACCGCTATCCGGGAGCATTATCTTCCCGCGCATGCGGGAGACAATCTTCCCCAGGGGATAATCGGCGCCTTGATTTCCGTCGCAGACAGGATGGATACCATCGTGGGCTGTTTTAGTGTGGGTCTCATACCCACGGGGGCCGCGGATCCCTATGCTCTCCGCCGGCACGTGCTGGCAATAATCCAGATCATCATAAATCTCAATAAGCCTTTGGATCTACGATGGCTGGTCCGTGAGTCCGTCAATTCACTGGCCGATAAACGGACGCGCGACCCGCAGCAGGTGGAAGAAGACGTAATGGAGTTCATACGGACTCGTTTTGTTAACTTTCACACCACGCAGGGCTTTCCGCTCGATGCTGTGGAAGCTGCGGCGCGTGCAAGATTTGATGATCTCGTCGATGCCAGACGGCGAGTTGAGGCGCTAGCGGAGTGGAAAACGAGGAGCGATTTCGATGCCATAATGATAGGCTTCAAAAGAGTGGTCAATATTCTCAAGGACATGCCGCATTCCGAAATGTCGGAGAAGCGCCTGGAAGAACAGGAAGAAAAGGATCTCTTTCGTGCGTTCAAAGGCGTAACCAAACGAGCTGAGCCGCTTGTCAGTCGTGGAGACTACGCGAAAGCCCTCGAGATCCTAGCTGAACTGAAGGCCCCGATTGATCTGTTCTTTGATAAAGTTATGGTAATGGTGGAAGACGAGAAATTGAGGAATAATCGTCTGGGCTTGCTTAGACAGATTGCGGAATTCTTCGAGAGGATTGCGGATTTTTCGTTTATTGGATCGACCGCGGACACGAAATAATCCTGATTCGCATTTGCGCCAAAGAATCGGATCGCGACCGATGCGGTTCGCTTCGGCGCCACATCCTACCCCGGCACGGTATGGTAGCGACCGGCGTCCCTGCCGGTCGATGATGTTTTATTAATGAGAACCCTAAAACAGCGCCCGTTAGAAATTTGCCTTAAGAAACGACGCCAAATTGCTGCGAGACTTTGCCAGTGAGAGCTTTTTCCTGATGTTCTTTCTGTGAACCAAAACTGTTTGCGGAGATATGCTCAGCACTTTTGCTATCTGTTTTGATGAAAGACCCGATCTGATCATCTCGCAGATACGCATCTCTTTGGGAGTCAATAAGTGACCGTCCTTCACAATATTGAAGCCGAACGATGAGAACATGTTGCTGAGACTAAATTCCAATGACTGGAGAAGAAACGCTGCGGTATCAGGAAGCTGCTGCGATTTCAACTGGTCCAATATAGGTTTCACAGTGAGATTGAGGTTCTGGGTGATTCTTGCCTCAATTTCTTTCTTTTGCTCTTCAATGCCCTCGATAATAATCTTTAGGGCTTCATTGGTCTTCTCAAGACTCTCTGAATATATCTTCAAATCCGCGCGGGACTGCTCCAGCTCACTCGTCCTTTCTTGCACTTTGGTTTCGAGAGTGGCCGAATACGCGGCCAATGCCTCATGACTTGCTTTTAAAGCTTCCTCTGTCTTCTTGAGATCTGTTATGTCATGAAAAACTAACACGACACCAACGGTCCTCTCTTGGGCATTACGAATCGGCGCCGCGCAGACTTCAACGATGATTCGCGCTCCGTTCCGGGATTCGAGGACACAGGATCCAAATCTTGAGGTAGCTTCTCGGCCGCGTGTCAGAATTTCTTCTATTAATGATTTATCGGAAGCATCCTTATCTTCTCCCGTTATTTTCAATACTTCCGCCAGGCTCTTGTTGTGAGCTTCTGAATCCGAATATCCCGTAAGGTCCTCCGCAACCCGGTTCATGAATATTATTTGCCCCTCGCTGTCCGCGGAAATCAAGCCCTCTCCTATGCTGTTGAGCGTAACGGAAAACCATTCGCTGCTTTCCCGGAACTTCGCGTCCAATCTGTGTCTGTAAAGCGCCATTTCGATAGTAGATTGAACTTCTTTCTTGCTGAACGGCTTAATCAAATACCCGCTCGGCTCCGTAAGTTTGGCGCGCGCCAGAGTCGTAGGGTCCGCATGTGCGCTCAGATAAACCACGGGTATCCCGAGCCGAGTCCGAATGAGATCCGCAGCTTCAATCCCGTCCATCTTGCCGCCCAGCACAATGTCCATCAGCACAAGATCAGGTCGTTCTTCTCCTGATCTTCGGACAGCGTCTTCTCCCCGGCCGGTCACAGAAGTGACCTCATATCCCATATCGTCTAGACTCATTGCCAGATCGTTGGCGATTACGTTTTCATCTTCGACCACAATAATTCGTGCCTTGCTCATCCCAAATCCTTTATTGCCACTGTTAAGTCCTGCTTAGACACTCACACTCTTCCGACATTCAGTCCCGATCAATCGAGCCCTCACAATAGGCTTGAGTGAGAGTCCCTGAAGAATACTTGATAATAACTGGCAAAATCGACTGGAACTCGGAAAAATATCCGTCTAAATCTTCGGACACCTAGGACATCTTAACTGAATTTAAACATGTCGCCGAGACAAAACAAATACGACGTAACAATAATCATAAAATTTCGAGATGATTTCTGACGCCGGCGATTTGCAGGCCTTCCAGTAGCGAATCCGCCGGCGCCTCTTTTGACTAACATGTAGATTAAATTGGAGTTTTGCTGGACGCGCGCTCGCGCTATGTATCTGTCTCGGAACCGGGGATGGCGGAGTTTTTCGTGTGGCGCCCGCTTCGAGAAGCGCCATGATATCGTCCGGCTCATCCAGCGTATCGTGGAATACTCATACGATGTCCGGGAACACTGGGGCATCGACAGCCTGGAGACCTGCGGGGCCATGCAGCGGTTCGCGTTCACATGGATCAACTGTCGGCTTTGGCCTCAAGTCTCAAATAACGGTAATCGACCCAGCCCGCCGTTCCCGACTGTGTTATGACCCTGAACCAGACTGTGTCTTTGACCGCACGCTTCTCCGTTACTTTCACTTGCTGTCCGGATGCGAGTTTTTCCAGCACATCTGAATCCAGACGCGGTTGTTTTCTCACGCGTAAGCCGTTTCGTGTAACGTTTCCAACACGGTTAACTCGCATCGAAAACAACCCTCGGTCCTCCTGATGCCCTCCTTTACGCAAGCCTCCAGCGCTTATGTTCTTCAGACTGTGAGCGGATGACGCTCTTGCCTCTTTGCCAAAGGCGCCTTTTTCAGTGTCTTTATGAAAACTCTCCGAGACGGGCGCGGCCTCCTTCTCTTGAGTTCTGACTTGTGCAAAGCCTGATGCGACCGGCCCAGCGGAAGCAACCATCTGGCCGCGCTGATGGGTCGATCCAAGGGCGCGTAATTCTTTAACATTGGCTTCGGTATGCGCGAGGAGCTTATCGATTAATCCTTTGAGCTCCTCCACACCCGAGGCGCCGATTTGCTGGTCCTGTATCGAGCGATTAACCGAAGTCATTTCTTCCTGGATCTGAGACGACAGCCAAACAAAATGTATTTGCACCAGACAGGTTACTAATACCAGAGCCATCAGAACCCAAGAGAAATACCTGAACGGCAGCAGCACCTGCTGGCCCGCCTCGCGGAGAAACGAGCCTCGTAACTTCTTTCTTAAGATCATGTGCCACAAGATGAGAAACGCGGCCAGCGCGGCGCATTCCAGGACAACTATAATGATGTGGAGCATCATATTCCGACCTCCATTGAAGGTTAGTAAATAAATATCATCAATAACAAGATATTGCAAGTAATAATAAAAGTAATAAATTAAGTACGAAGGCTGGGTAGCCGGAGACATAGCTAGAAAAAGATAGTAGGTGGATCTGCATTTGCGAAGTCTGCTGTGGGCGCGACCGGCAAGTCGCCCAATTCTGCCATTCCTCGCGAATCGCCTTGTCACGAGTGACACAACGAATTATCAAGACAGCGGTATGACCGGCAAGTGGAACTGTCTCAGAACACGTGGTTCCGGACAATCGTTTGTAGGCGCGGTTCGTGAACTGCTCGAAATGAGGGCGCTTCTCGAAGCGCCCCTACATTGTAAATCCCCTAGGCCGCAATTCTGAGACAGTTTCAGATGCCTGTCCTATCGGCCTTTTGCCAACATGGCGCCTGGGATCGGCTTGGAACGATAACAAAGGCACACATCCCGACGGCCCACGGTGAACCAATGCTCCGCTTCACTCAGTTGGGCCGTGTGATTTCATAAAGTTACAGCGATCCAGGCCAAAGTGCTTGACTTGGAATGTCTAATGCGCTTAAATAAATAGTTTAGAGGTTTTATTACAGGCTCGGGGAACCACCGTGAAAAGAACTTATCAACCAAGCAATCTCTCTCGCAAGAGAACCCACGGGTTTCGGATACGAATGAGTACAAAAAGTGGTGTGCTGGTGCTCAAGAGAAGAAGGGCAAAGGGACGCAAACGTTTGTCCGTCTGAAATCAGACGCGTCACATTCCCAAAACAGTGTAGAATACGTCGATCTGCCGAATATAGACAGATCGTAGAAAAGGGAACTAGGCGCCGCACTGATCACTTTCAAATCCGGATGCTCACGAACCCGCTGGGTCTCACACGGTTGGGAATCGCGGCCGGCAAGAAAATTGGGAAGGCTTGTGCTCGAAATTGGATCAAGAGAAGGATCAGAGAGTACTTCAGGCTGAATCAGGACAACATGCCGCCCGGAATGGATATTGTTTTCATTCCTCTGCGCGGAATAACGGAATTGAGCACAAAGCAGATCTACGACGAATTGGATCGGTTTTTCAAGGAATATCGGCCACCGGCAGGTTAGCAGCCGGAGGATTGATTCGACTATATCAAATTCTCATGTCGCCCTTATTCCCGTCCGCTTGCCGCTTTTATCCCACCTGTTCAGAGTATGCTCGAGAGGCTGTGCTCGCTCATGGCGTATTCAGGGGCAGCCTTTTTGCGATCAAACGCCTGCTGCGATGTCGGCCCTTTGGACCCGGAGGATTTGATCCCGTGCCCTGATCAAGACTGGCCCTCGGGGGGAAAAAGACGTTGTTTGGAATACCCGACAGCTAAAATCCGATTACCCGAAATGCGGGAGTTCTTCTATGGACCGTAATTTAGTCTTGGCAATTCTTCTGTCCGTTGTAATAATTATCGGTTTTCAATTTATTTACCAAGCAGTCGCCCCGCCTCCGCTTCCGAGGAAACCACCGGAAACTCAGGAAACCATGAAAGGCCGGCCGGCGATTCCTCCACCGGAAAGGGCGGCTGAAGTCAAGCCCCAAATCAAACCTGGCGCCCCCGAGCGCGCTGTGCGACCGGTAGCTCCTGCTGCGGAAGCCCCGGCTGTTGCTGAAGCGCAAGTGAAGATAGACAGTCCGTTATATGAAGCTGTTGTGTCTTCCAAAGGCGGCAGGATAATTTCGTTTAAATTGAAAGATTACACAGTCGAGGTGGGCGGGTCGGAGCTGGTAAATCTTTTCGATCCCAGCGGACCGGACACCGCTGGACCGTCTATCATATTTACGAGGCGCGATGAGACTTTTAACGACATGGCCCTGGCTTACAAATACGTAACGGGCGAAACCAATATCCGCTTGTCCGAGAAAGGGCGGAAACAAACTGTTAGTTTGGAGGCCACTCGCCCGGACGGGCTAACCATAACGAAGACCTATACCTTCCAGCCTGACAGCTATGACGTCGGGTTGAACATCAAATTAATGAATAACTCCGACGAAGACCGCAATTATTTGATCACATTCCCGTGGCGCAAGATATATCACGGAGAAGGCCAGGACAGATTTAGTTGGAACAGCGCGGAGATCCTATTGAATGGGTCTCTAAAAGATTATTATTTCAAAGACATTAAAGGCGATGAAGAGCCGTCGGGTCAAATCAAATGGGCAGGATTAGGTGATGTTTATTTTTTCAAGGCGCTTGTGTTTGGAGAAAACCCCGCTACCCGGGTGACCTTATTCAAGCCGGCGCCCGAAGGTTTTGCCGAGATCTGGGTCAGGTACGGAGCCATTGATCTCCCGAAAGGTAAACCAGTAGAAACAAAGATGATCGTCTATTTGGGTCCGAAGGAACGTGGCGCCCTCCGAGCTGCAGGCCATGATCTATCTGCGGCGCTTTTTTACAGCAATTACACCATACTTGAAGTAATGGCTGAATATCTTCTGAAGTTTTTGAGGTTGTGCAACAAAGGCTTCGAGGTATTCGGTCTGCGCATTCCAGGCACCCATAATTACGGCATTGATATCATATTTCTGACGATAATCATCAAGATCCTTTTCATACCATTGACTCATAAGAGCATGAAATCCATGAAAAGGATGCAGGACCTTCAGCCGCAATTAGCCAAACTCAGGGAGAAGTTCAAAGATGACAAGGCTGCCATGAACAAGGCGACGATGGACCTGTTCAAGGAGCAGAAGGTGAATCCTTTGGGCGGCTGCTGGCCGATGTTTCTACAGTTGCCCGTGTTTGTCGCTCTTTATCAAGCGCTGTCCTATGCCATCGAATTGCGGCACGCGCCGTTTGTCTGTCTCCCGAGCATTTTCTTTTGCATTAACGATCTGTCGGCTGCGGATCAGTCCTGGGGGCATATTATGGGATCGCCGTGGGGGCCAACTCCCATACTTATGGGCGTAAGTATGGCTCTTCAGCAATGGATGACCCCTTCGGGAGGAGATCCGACGCAGCGAAAGATGATGATGGTGATGCCGGTGGTCCTTACTTACGTCTTTCTAAGCATGCCGTCCGGCCTGGTGTTATATTGGTTGATCAGCAATGTGCTGTCCATAGGGCAACAAGTGATGACCAACAGAATGGCCAAAGGATCCTGATCATGAGTTATTACGAATTTACCGGAAAATCCGTCAAAGAGGCCATTGCAAGAGCCTGTGAAGAATTGAAAGTGGATCAGTCGCTTCTCGAAGTGCAAGTGCTGGAGGAGAGCAGTAAGGGATTTCTTGGAATTGTCGGCCATCGGGAAGCAAGAATCCGAGTGAAACGGCGCGAGATACCCAAAGAGGTCACGGACGCTCAACCCGCTCCGATTTCAGAGCCGGCCGACAAACGCTTGGAAGAATTCAACGCCGAAGCGCATGAGGCAGTAATAAGGGAAGAGGAAGATTTCGAGGCGCCCGCACAGCCACGACAAGACCAGCCCACGGTTGATCCTAGCCCATACGTGGACACAGCTCGGGGAGTCTTGCAGGCGATATTGGAGCGCATCCCTGTTACTGTGGAGATCAGCGCCGGCACTGTTGAACGTTCGGTCTATCTTGACATCAAAGGGGACGGATCGGGCCTTCTCATAGGGAAAAAGGGTCAGACTCTCGACGCTCTTCAGTTTATTGTCAATAAAATAGTTAATAAATTCAATTCACCCGGACAAAAGGTCGAGATAATAGTAGACACCGAGAACTACAGAGAGCGTAAAAAGGAGAATCTACGAGAGATAGCGCTTAAGGCCGGCGAAAAAGCCAAGAAATCACACAAGCCGGTTCCATTGGAACCTATGCCGGCATCGGAACGCCGCATCATTCATATGATACTTGCGGAAGACAGGGACGTGTACACCAAGAGTTACGGCGAAGGACAGATGCGCAGGCTGATTGTGTATCCGCGGAAAGCCCTTACCAACAAACGCCGTCGGCGCTAGAGACGGCATCCGGAAAGCAGATTGACCAGGAGGAAAACTCTTTGCAAAATCCCGCGTCCCGCGGGACTGGACCTCCTTTCAGAAACTCTTACACGTTGCGGCGCAATTGAGAGCAAATGAGAGACCTCGCTCTCGGCCCACGAGCGTTCGCTTAATCTCCAATTATCATTACGATCCTGTTATGGACTCAAACTCGCATAACACATCCGATACCATCGTGGCCCTATCTACACCTATGGGCCATTCAGGGATTGGGGTCATTCGGATGAGCGGTCCGGAGTCGGTCTCTATCCTAAAGAGGATTTTCCGACCGGCTGTGAACGCATCAGACTTCCCGGACCGAAAAGCAGTCTATGGTCGGGTAGTGGATCCTGAAACCGGAGATGTCCTGGATGACGGGTTGGCCTTGCTCATGAAAGGACCCCGTTCTTATACCGGCGAGGACATGGTCGAACTCAGCCTCCACGGTAGCCCGGCAGTCCTTGATATTACGCTGAAGAAGATCGCGTCGTTGGGTGTTCGACCGGCTAATCGGGGTGAATTCACTCTGCGCGCGTTTCTTTCGGGCCGCATGGATCTTGTTCAAGTCGAAGCCGTAATAGACCTGATAGAGGCCCCGGGGCCGGCCGCAGTAGAAGAGGCCAGGGCACGACTGGACGGGGCGCTTTCACGAAAAATTCGGGAAATTGCGAACGCTATCAAGGATCTTGTGGCGGAACTGGAGGCTCACATCGACTTTGATGAAGATGACGATGAATTGCCGCCGGACCCGGACCGGGAGCTTCGCCGAATTCTGGCCATGATGGAGGAACTAATAAAGACCGCTCATCGCGGGCGACTCCGTCGAGAAGGCATCAAGACGGTAATAATAGGGAAGCCGAATGTGGGCAAATCGACCCTATTCAACCGCCTACTCCATGCTGACCGCGCCATAGTCACTCCGTATCCGGGCACGACGAGAGACACCCTGGAGGACCGTATTATCCTTGGAGGCGCCTCGTTCATATTGTACGACACCGCTGGAATCCGCGAAAACCCTGAGCCTGTGGAACAAGAAGGCATTCGTCGTTCCCTTGAGAAGATCGACCAGGCCGATCTCGTTATTGCGGTCATGGACGGCTCCGCTCCGGCCGATGATCGGGATAGGCAAGCGCTTGAAGCGTGCTCCGGCAAGGAAACAATGAAAGTGCTCAACAAAAAGGACCTGGGACTTTTCATGCAACCCGGGGACGCCAGAACCGGTTCTGCTGACCAAATGTGTGTCGCTGTGAGCGCCAAAACAGGAGAAGGCCTGGATCAGTTTGAGAGTCTATTGGCGGACACGGGAAAGACAATGGCCTGTGAAAAATCAACGTCAGATGAGGCGAGTCTGAACAGCCGATGTCTGCTGTTGACACAGACGGCCCAACTTGTCATGGCTAATCTAATGGATGATCTCGATCGGACCTTGCGGCCCCGGCCCGAGATCATGTCTCTCGAATTGAGGCGAGTTCTTGCGCTCATGGAAGAGATGACAGGCGAGCGTGTAGAGGAAGGGATACTGGATCGTATCTTCGAGAGGTTTTGTGTCGGAAAATAGTGAAGAGCGTATATGACACGTTAGAAGATGGCAAAACAGCAGTAGAACCGGTATCTGAAACTGTCCCAGAATTATTCATGAACCCAGCATCGTGCCACGATTTTCCCTCACCCTCACCCTCTCCCGAAGGGAGAGGGTATTTGAAAATCGGCTCCCCATGCCTCCCTCTCCCTTCGGGAGAGGGCCGGGGTGAGGGCGATAACAAGTCCGGCGATCCCTAATCGTACTACGATGTTGGCCTAATCCGGAATTCTGAGACAGTTTCATCTTGCCGGGTCCCCGGACAGTGACGCTCGGCTCACCGGAGCGTCAAGACACCTGCCCCACTTCGCCCCCGAACCCGGCTGCAAGGATCTCGGCCGCGACCCGGGAATCCTGCCCTGGGCGCGCGGTTGTGCGCCCTCACAGAGAAATCATGCCGTACTATGCAGAAGAATTGTGACAGTTCCTAATGCGCTCCCATGCCAGCCACAGATCAACAGTTGTAAACAAAAACTTTATGTATTTGTTATAATATGCCGACATATCGAAGAATATTACTCATAAAATATCTTGACTTTTCCTAACATTTGAGTTAGGTGTGCAGGAGAATCATATGAGAGCCCGCAATCTCGGGCCTCTATCCAGCGGAAAGTCCGGTGCGTTCCGGGGAAAGGTCAATCCCTTTGGTAAAAATAGTGGGGAGCTGTAGACAGCAGGGGCCAGATACTCCGGTTCGGAACCTTTTGGAGGTATCCCTATGGAAGCAAGGGGCCCAATGAGAAATCCCTGGGCTTCGATGACCCTGGTCGTTTTTCTGCTGGCAACGGGTTGGGCGAGCGCCTGGGAGCAGCAATACCGGTTTCCTATTAAGGTCAGGGTTTCCGGAGCTGATCGATCCGATGCCACAGTTGGACGCGTTACCCGGGAATCGGGGACATGCGGCGACTGGGAAGTGGCGGCTGGCCAATCGCGCCGGGAGATTCTATGTCCCAGGAGAGGCTATGCATTTGCTTTGGGTATGCGACCTTTCTTTGCCTCTCTCACTGGCTCCACCAAAGTGGTCAGCCGGGGAGGGGAGGGAACATTCCTGAATCTTTACGGGCATCTGAGGATTCCAACCGACGTCACCTTATGGGAGTTTTACTCCCACCTCAAAGTGTGGGACAAAATCGATTTGCGTCTTGATTACACGCCATGGTACTGGGGCGGACCGGGGCACGTGTCGGGGGAAGGAAATTTTGCCGGTCTCCTTCTCCAGAAAAACGACGCCATACAGAGCGAATTGAGCATAACCTCTTTTATCATAGGCGCCGACTATGATGTCTCGTTTAGCCGAGATCTAATTTTCGGGCCTAACGCGGATCTTCATTTAATGAAATGGGTCCAAAGAGTGAGTAAGGATGGTGCGGAGGGAGTGGATTTTTCTCAAACCATGATCCAGCCGGCCATTGGAGCGCACGTGCGATACCAACCCACAAATACGGGTTATTTTTCATGGTTCAAACCATATCTGGAAGGTAGATTTAGCTGGATGAGTCTTGCGGGGCTGGGGTTATCCACATGGGACGCAGGCGCGGGCATAGCTCCGCCTCTCAGCAGGAATGTCGATGCAGGTATCAAAGCCGGCTATAAGCAATGGAGGCTCGAAGGGAACCGAGGCCGGCTGTTTACTGATGTGAGCGTGGAAGGGCTGTATCTAGACTTCGCTCTCCAATTCTGACTCTCAGCGAGCCCTTCCGAAAAAACTCGACCCGCGGGTCAATACCCGCTGGTCGAGTTTTAATCATGATCGCAAGTCACTCTCCAAGGATGGCGAGCGGCTTTTACCACCTCTTCGGTCGGCCGCGATGTCACTGCCGGCGCGCCGTGTTCTGCGCGGGACCGGTCGCACAGAAGTTCCCGCACGTAACTTTACGCGCTGCCTCCTAATTTCCCTTGACAGTTAATTTCCTGCTCCATAGAATTTCATTATCCGAATTGATATTGAGTGCGGCATATTACATGATATTGCAGCGAGTTGACAATCCATAGGAATAACCTTTTGGGTTATGAAGGTAATGACCACTTTCGGAGAATACGCAAAGCTGAGGATCAGACAATTGGGCAAAAGTCAGAAGGCTTTAGCCGCAGAGCTTGGCGTGTCCCCAGCTTACGTTTCTCAGATTATTAATAAAAAGAAGAACCCGCCGGATCTGAGCAGGACCAAATATCGCGCTGCCCTGAGGACATGGTGCAAATTTCTTGAGAGCCCCGAAGATGACATCCTGGACATGGTTCGATACGAGCTGCACCGCGTGCCGCCGCGGCCGAATCCAACGTTCCGGGCGATGCGAGACCTGCTCATCGCGTCCGTAAAAGCTCAGCAAAAGGACCTGGTGGATGAGATGCGAGCCATGTCCCTCCATCCTGCGGAAAACCGCGCCATCCAGGCCTTGGTTCAGATCTATTTGGTTTCACAGGAGGAAGATGGTGAAAACCGCGCCTATGGGGCGACACGATTTAGAAATCTGTGCGTTCGAGCAAAAGCGGATAAGAAGTTTGTGGAAGGGGAACTAACGGCCTTTTTCCGGGCGCATCCGTTCTCTTGGACATGGGACGCGGAACAAGATGATGTAAGGCTTTTTTCCGAGTCGAACCAAATTCGCCGGGCGGTAGAGCAGATAAGAAGTATTCTCGACGGAACTCCAGGAGTGACCTACGCGAGAACAGTGCCCGTGGTGGGACATGTCAGCGCGGGCCGGGGATTTGAGTACACGGACGGCGGATTTGCGGTTGGGGAAGGATTCGATCAGGTGGAAATACCGCCGGGTGTTGACCCCGCCTTGGCTCAGAGTCTATATTGTGTAAAGGTTCGAGGAGACAGCCTCCGAGAATTTTTTGGAGACGGCACGCTCCTTTTCATCAAGCCCGAATCCTGGGAAGAGATCAGGGACGGAGATCTGGTAATCTTCAAGGATCGGAAAGGCGGCAGGGCATTCGTGAAGAAGGTCGAGTTTGCGGGTGACAGTCTAATCCTGAAATCCATGAACCCACTTTACAAAAATATAGTTCTTAACAAGGTTGATCTTATGCTGTTGGAGCGAGTTATAGCGCTCAGATTTTAGAGAAATGGACTATGCCTTTTCAGCATGAAGCAACGCCGGCTTGCGTTTCGTCATTCCTGCGAAAGCGGGAATCGAGGAGCGCGGGACCCGAATCCCGTTGACAAGAGATGACGCTGGAAGCTATCGTCCACAGCTTTGTTGAGCCGAGTAAATAATCCATAGAGGAAAATCCAACTGCCGAATTACCGCTACATGTTTGCCGCAATTATATGCGCTGTATTCATAGGTCGCGGGCTACTCTCTCCGAATGACGGGAATTGCTCGAGTTCTTGCCCTGGGGCCCATTTTGCTACTTTGCATGACGGGTTCCGATATGGATTACCTCCCCAAATTGATAAAGGCGGCCTGGTAATCGCGAAGACAGCGGTCCCGATTCAGCGAAAAGATGTCCGTGATAGAATAATAAAAGAAATCAATTATCTATTGCAGGACCGGCGTTCGCGGGTTCTGGTGTGGTTGGCGCGATCCGATTCCTTGCGGCCGGTCATGGAAAAGATCCTGCGGAAATACGATTTACCCCTAGAATTCCTTTACTTGGCGGCCATCGAAAGCAGCTACAACAGCCGTGCGTTGTCCTCTGCAGGGGCTTACGGGTACTGGCAATTTATTAAATCAACGGCTGTCTGTGGGCCTTCGGGTTGCCCCCAGTACGATTGGAAAATGAATATCACCGGCTGGAAAGATGAGCGCGCCGATCTGGTCCATTCAACCCATTCCGCGGCCAAGTACCTCGCGTGGCTAAACCGCGTAAAGAAAATAAACTTGAACGGACGGCCGGAGCGTGAGGGTTTTAATGACTGGCTGTTGACTACGGCGGCATACAACGCGGGACCTACCAGGGTGGTCGAAAGGTTGAACGCCTTTGGAGCCTCATCTTACTGGGACGTGCCATTGCCCGCCGAAACTGAAAGGTATGTCCCCAGATGGATAGCGCTGTCGGTTATCGCCAAGAATCGCGATTTTTATGGAGTCAAGATCTCCTCCCGTGGGACAGTGGCGTTTGATACCGTAGAAAAAATTCGCCTCAAGAAAGATCTGTCTTTTGGAGCCATAGCGACTCTTCTCGGCACGACGCCGCGAGCCATATGGTCATTAAATACTGAGATTTCACCGGAAAAAGGGGTATTCCCCGCAAAATCAGGTCGCCGAGCCATAGAACATCGGATCAACGTTCCTCGCGGAACTCGGGGCAAATTGCTGGCGCAACTGGCTGCCCACGGTTATACAAAGAAATAGTAGTTTTTGACCGCGTATTATTGGGACTAGGCAAATTAAGCCATCTGAATTGCCGGAATAGGGGGAGGAGAATAGTGATGAGATTATTATTAGTAAATCCTGAAATGCCGCTATCGCTGATGTCTTTCAGTCATAGTTGCAACAACATGGGCGCGCAATCTTTCACTCCGCCTCTGGGGCTCATTACAGTCGCTGCCCTCCTTCCCGAAAATTGGCAAGTTCGTCTCGTGGACCTCAATTGCGCGGAGTTATCGGAAGCGGACTGGCAGTGGGCTGACACCGTGCTCCTGTCGGGAATGATCTTACAGGGCCAGGGGTTGCTTTCGCTCCTGCGTGAAGCTAAGGAGCGCGGTAAGTTCGTTGTGTGCGGTGGGCCGTATGTGTCCTCAGTTCCTGGACCTGCATCGGAAGCGGGCGCGGATGTGCTTGTGCGCGGGGAGGCCGAAACAGTCCGCGATGAAATATTAGAAGCAATAACCACTCGACGTAGCGGTGTTGTTATAGAAGCGTCAGTGAAACCGGATGTCACCACTTCGCCGACGCCTCGCTTTGACCTCCTCAACCTTTCGGATTACATGACAATGGCCCTGCAAACATCGAGAGGGTGCCCATTTGAATGTGAATTCTGCGATGTGGTGCAACTTTATGGCCGGAAAATGCGGTACAAGACGCCTGAACAGATCAGTGGTGAATTGCAGGCGCTCTATGATCTGGGATGGTCCGGCATGATATTCGTCAGTGATGACAATTTCATCGGCAGCAAGACAAATGCCCGCACTATACTTCGGGAAATGGTTACGTGGAGCAAATCGCACGGTGAGCCGTTCGGTTTTGCGACCCAGGCGTCGCTCAATCTCGCCAAGGACCCTGAATTAATTGATCTGATGACAGAGGCGAACTTCTCCTATGTGCTGATCGGCGTGGAATCACCCGATAAATCGGTACTGGAACACAATCGAAAGATGCAGAATATCGAGAATCCTATAATCGAGTCCCTTCGGACAATAAACGCCAAGGGTTTGATAGTAATAGCGAGTTTTGTTATAGGATTCGACGGTGAAGAAAAGGGAGTTGACGAGCGCATTTGCGCCCTATTGGATGAGGCTGGGACCGGGTTGGCTTTTGTGAATTTGCTCCAGGCCATGCCAAACACTAGGCTGTGGAACCGGCTTGAGAACGAAGGAAGGCTCCTTCCTCAGATTACAAGCGGCGAAACCTTGGCTTCGCAGATGAATTTCATTCCCGGTCGCCCCGTCGCGGAGATCATGGGTGAATGGGCGGACACCTGGAAACGACTTTATGAGCCTGATCGTTGTTTCAGCCGGATCGTGAAAGGTTTTCTTGCAATGCGGCCGACTCGGGCGGCTATGGGGATAGAAACGGAGGCGACTACCAGCACGGCTACCCTCAGTTTGAGGGAAAAACTGACGAAAACTGTTAAAGACCTGAAAATCTTCGGTAATCTTATACGCTTGTTGGGATTGCGTCAGCCAACAGCGTCTCATTTCTGGACAAATGCCTTGATCGTAAGAAAAAAGAATCCGAGCCGACTGGTGCAGTATTTCATGAGTTGCTCGTTCGCCGCCAATTTGTTTCTGCTGCGTGATGAGATCCGAATTCGCGCCAAAGTCGGTTCTTCGGGGTAGGCGCATGTCGGCTCATCGGGGCTTTGAATGGCGAACCAAGGCGTCCATATTCGGCTTTCCATTAATAAGCATTGCTTTTGGTCGTGATACGGACGGGCGAATAAGAATCGCGAAAGGTTTGTTGGCCGTCGGACAATTCGCCTATGGCGGAATTGTCGTCGCTCAGTTTGGAGCGGGCATAGTGACGCTCAGTCAATTCGCTGTGGGTTTGCTCGCTTTCGGTCAATTGGCCCTGGGGCTTCTTCTGGGATTAGGGCAGATTGCGGGTGGAGTAATGGCCATAGGACAGATCGCGTGTGGACTCTACGGATTGTGCCAGGTCGGTTGGGCCAAATACATGTGGTCTCCGAGTAGGACCGATATGGAAGCGGTATCCATGTTCTATACCGTGAAGATGATGATTCTGAACGAAGGCGGCATCAGCCTTGGCGAGGTTATCCGCGGCGGGTACGAATGGGGCGGCAAATGGCTGATGTCGATATTCAAGTGAACTATCATTACTATTCATCCCTTCGATTGACAAAAGCGCATGCACAATTCTAAAACTGCATTCATCATGATAGATCCAAAGACTGTTCTCATTACCGGCGCAACAGGAGGAATCGGCTCGGCTCTCGCCAGAGCCTATGCTGCGCCGGGAGTCCATCTTTTCTTAGGTGACACCAACGCAGGCGCCTTCGAGAATCTATGTCCAGCGTGCACGGACTCGGGCGCGATAGTCCACAACGCGCGCGTAGATGTGACGGACAAGGCGGCCATGGAGGATTGGATCGCCGAAGCCGACGCTATCAGCCCGCTCGATTTAGTAATAGCGAATGCGGGTATTTCGCATGGAAACCTTGTGGATGAAGAAACTCCCGAGCAGATTCGGGCGGTCTTTGCAGTGAACCTTGATGGCACGCTGAATACGGTGCTGCCTGCCTTGCCGCTCATGCGTAGCCGAAAGAGAGGCCAGATTGCGCTGATGAGTTCTTTGGCCGGCATCCGGGGCTTTCCTCATGCGCCGTCATATTGCGCAACAAAAGCAGCGATTCGAGTTTTCGGCCAAGGATTGCGCGCGCGAGTTAAACGCGAAGGGGTCTCCATCTCGGTTATGATTCCAGCGTTTGTGAAAACCCCGATGACGGACGCCAATCTCTACAACATGCCGGGCCGCATCGAAGCGGATCGAGCTGCGAGCATCATCAAACGAAAGTTGGCAAAGAACAAAGCCGAATTCATTTTTCCCCACCCTTACCCCGCGTTGGCGTGGGCTCTCACAGCAGCGCCCTCTTCGCTGGTCAATCTTTTCACCGACCTCAAATAGCAAATGGAGAATCAAGGCAAGATAGTGGTGGCTCTGGCCAAACTCTCGGAATATGTAGCTCCGGACGTGAGCGACACGATCCGCGGTTTGTTCGACGCCATCGCTTTTCGGCCGGCGCGAGGGATGAAGGTCCTGGTGAAACCGAACCTCTTGACCCCCAGGCCCCCGGATCACATCACTTGCACGCATCCCCTAGTGGTCAGGGCTGTTTGCGAGTATCTACTGGATGTGGGATGCGAAGTCCGCGTGGGGGACTCGCCCACCTTTGGAAAAGCGGTGGATATCGCTGAGAGCATCGGGCTGACTCGGACGCTTGCCGATATGCCCGTTATTATTGTCAATCTGGATAAGCCAGTACTGGCGCCATTCTCCTTCGGCGGCACAGTGCCCATGTCGCGGGTGGCGCTCGAGAACGACCTGATCGTGAGCGTGCCAAAGCTAAAGGCGCATCATCAGATGCGTGTTACCGGAGCAGTCAAGAACGTATACGGCTGCGTCACGGGACTTGGCAAACCGTTTCTACACCTCTTGCATGGGGATCGCGGAAACCGCTGGGAAAGCATGATCTTAGAAATCAGGGAACATCTTCCACCTACTGTCTCACTTATGGACGCTGTGACAGCGATGCATGTCCACGGACCGGTCAAGGGGCAGCCGTATTCCATGGGGCTATTGGCGGCTTCTAATTCGGCAGTGGCATTGGACACAGTCGTCATGACCATGCTGGGCCTTAAACCCGAGGATGCCCCGCTGTGGCGGTTGTCCGTGAATCTGAACCTGCCCGGCGCCAATCCTGAAGATATTGTTTATCCTTTAGAGACCCCCGAATCATTCAATAGTAAGGATTTCAAATTCACCGAGCGTCTCTACCCAATAAGCTTCAGGCCTTTTAAATTAGCCGCCCACTACATAAGCCGCTTGCGGGAGGAATGACCGCCGGCGCCTACTCAGCCGCAAACAACCCGATCCGTCAAGCTCACCACCAGGATAGTCGCGTCTCTCCGTCCCCGATTCTCGAAGCGGACGCCAACTTCCGGCTTTATGTAGAGGCTGTCGCCCTCGTGCAGGATGTGGGACTCGTCTTCGACGAGAACAGTGATTGCGCCTGATAGACAATAAATGAACCGGTCGGAGGAGCCTTGATCGGTCCGGCTAATTTGTGCGGAGGGATCGAGAGTCAGCGTGACCGATTCCATGCGGTTCAAAGCAATACCGGACGTGAGCAGTCTCGCAGAGACTTTTTCGGAATCAGTCGGCAGCTTTTCTCCTGCCCCTTTGGGGCACATCACTGCCTTCTTGTACAGGATCTCGTCGAGAAACATGCCCGCTTTCATATTAAACGCCGCCGCTATCTTCACCAAAGTGTTCAGCGTGGGAGATGATTTCCCCAATTCGATGGAGCTTAAATTTGAAGCCGCGATACCGGTTTTCTCCGATAGTTCGGTGAGAGACATGTTCCTTTTGTTTCTGGACGCTCTTATGTTCGCTCCGAGATTAATCGCATCGGGTTTCATGTGGTTCTCCGCTGGAAACATCTATCGTGTCCGTGACCTTGAATCGAAGAGCGCCTCAGTCAACTCCTGCACTCGAGAAATCCCGATACATGACACCTCATGCGGCCACGCCACCTGTTCAGCGCACGCGGATGGACAGATGATTCGACCAAATCCAAGTCTGGCCGCCTCATTTATCCTTTCGCCCACCCGGGAGACGCGACGGACTTCCCCCGCGAGCCCTACTTCCCCGAATACCAGAGTCCCGGGAGTTATGGCTTTATCCGCAAATGAAGATAGCATCGCCGCAGCGATCGCCAGGTCCACGGCGGGTTCAGTGGCGCTGACACCCCCAACCGCGTTCAGAAATATGTCCTGATCGCTCAAGGCAAGCCCCAACTTTTTCTCCATGACCGCTATCATGAGGGCCAGCCGTTGCGAATCGATCCCGAGGCATGTCCGTCGCCCTTGGCCCGGCACAGGGCCTGTAACGAGGGCCTGAATCTCGGCAAGAATGGGTCTGGTTCCCTCCACCAGGGCCGTCACGGTAGAGCCCGAGGCGCCTTCCGGTCTCTCCGACAAAAAGATCTCCGAGGGGTTCGCGACTTCGGCAAGTCCGGAATCGCCCATCTCGAATACCCCGATCTCACTTGCCGAGCCGAACCGGTTCTTCACTGCTCGTAGGATCCGGTATGGATGCCCGCGTTCGCCCTCGAAGTAAAGCACCGTATCCACCATATGTTCCAGAGCCTTCGGCCCTGCAAGGCTGCCGTCTTTGGTCACATGTCCCACGATGAAACACGCGGCGAGGCCTCTTTTTACTGTCTCAAGGATTCTTCCCGCGACCTGTCTCACTTGTGAGATTCCGCCGGGCTGCCCGTCAAAGGACCGGCTATAGACGGCTTGGACGGAATCTACCACAAGGACGGAGGCTTTCGCGTCGCTCATCTGCTCGATAATTGCGTCGAGATCGTTTTCCACCAGGACCAGGAAATTGCCCGACTGAATGCCTAATCGCTCTGCTCTGAGATTCAGTTGCTCCGAGGATTCTTCTCCGGAAATATAGAGAACGGTATGACCGGCTGAGGCCATTTTTCCTAGAGCCTGCATGAGCAGAGTGGTTTTGCCGATTCCAGGATCGCCGCCCACCAGCACTACGCTCCTGTTTACCAGCCCGCCGCCGAGGACTCGATCCAGTTCCATGATTCCGGTTTTCAGCCTGACGTGCAAATTCCCGCCAATTTCCGGCAAGGAGACGATTGGTCCCGATTCCTGGTCGCCGGCGGTTTGACGCTTCGCGGGCCTGGTTCCGGACACCTGTTTTTCAACTATGCAATTCCAGGCGCCGCAACCGGGGCAGCGGCCCATCCATTTCAGGAGCTGTTTGCCGCATTCGTTACATATGAAAATGACATCGGTTTTCAATACCGCTCTCCCTCAATTGCGCGGATATGGGACTTGCTGTCCGTTTCTTCCGACGCGCGGCATTCTTTTTAGAACAGCATGGATTACGAGTCTATACCACAAAAACAAAGAGGAGAGGAAAGAATAGGCTTCGGAGCAATCCTAGACTGGCGTATGGCTGGGTCCCACACAAGGGCCTTTCTCCAGCGGGCGCCCCGGGTATTTGATTTTCGCCTTGCTTCGTCCCGCGTTGCGCAATATGCTATAACCATGATCAAGACCTTCGCAGACAAGGAACTGGAGAAGCTGTTCAATCGAAATCGGGCGAAAAGCCCTGAGAAGTTGCAGAGAAGGCTAAGGATTATGTTAGGGTACCTGGAGGATGCGGTGGTTCTCGATGATTTGGCGGCTATCCCTGGCGCTCGCTCAGAGCCGTTAAAGGGCAAGCGGAAAGGTCAGCACAGCTTACGTGTCAGTGGTAACTGGCGTCTGTGTTTTGTTTGGGACGATGGATACATTTATGACTTGGAACTGGTCGACTACCATTGAACGAGGAAACGAGTATGAAAGCGAAAAAATTGGCCCCGATCCATCCTGGTGAGACCCTGCAGGAACTATTCATGGAACCGCTCGGCTTAAGTCAGCATGAGCTTGCCAAGGCCCTTGGGATAAGTGTATCAACAGTGAACCGCATCGTGAGAGGCAAATGCAGCATCACGGCCGACACGGCCATGCGACTGGGGAGGTATTTTCGCACCACCGCCCAAGTCTGGCTTAATATGCAAGTAAGGTATGATCTCGAAGTGGCAAAAGATCTGAGAGAATCTGAAATCAGGAAGACGGTCAAGCCACGGCCAAAGACCGACCTATGCGCTGTTCCTGTTTGATCATTAATCTTCTGAGAAGATGACATGTTCGGTTTTTGTTGACACGTGATGAAAAATGGCTTTATCGTCAACTAACGATAAACGAGAGGAAAACGAATGCCCAAGAAGGTTACCAAGAAAACTAACACTTCTAAAGCGCCGCTTAGCGATCACTTAGACGCGGAGACCTTTGCCAAGATTTGCAAGGCGCTTGGCCATCCTACCCGCATCAAGATAATGGATTATCTCAAGCAGACAGACAAGTGCATCTGCGGAAAGATTGTGGGAATGCTACCTTTGGCGCAATCGACAGTCAGCCAGCATTTGAAGCTCCTGAAGGAAGCGGGTCTGATCATGGGGGAGGTTGAGGGACTTAACATCTGCTATTGTCTGAACAAAGAAGCAGTCGAAAGATTCAAGAAAGCAGTTGAGGCCCTCTAGCTTTTACGAGAGCCGCTCCTTCCCACCCAAGGTCTCCAAAAAGAACGTCGAACCCGGCCCGACCGCCTCACGGCTTTCCCCAACTCTAATTTCACGGTAGGTGGCCCGTGACCGCCGCAATCGTCAGATATGTCTTGAAAGAGCTCTGTGCGGGGCTTTCTCGACATTTTCTTTTTTTTGCTTGACACGGGCGTTAATCATCGTTTATCGTCGATTAACGATGACAGCTAGGGGAAGCAAGTACCGGAAACTTGGCGTTCAAGTGGGCTGCCAGCAGCCTAACTATGGCTGGGAAATAAATGGTGCGCCAAAGAACTCAATTAATACGGGAGGATGGAAATGACAAATCCGTCTGATCAAAAAGCCGAAAGCTGTTGCCCAGTTGAAAACACTGGAAGCGCCTGCTGTCAGCCGGCCGGACAGGCGCCTTGCAAGAAAAGCAAGACCTTGATCGGGGTAACTATCATCATGGCGGCCGTCGCAGTGGGAGCTTATTCGTTGGCGCCGAGGACTTCTGCTGAATCCGACAAGACAAGTATGGCCAAGTCGTTTTCCGCCAGCCTGAACGATGAGTCGTCAGTTCCCAAAGATGGTGCCAATAAAGCCGAAAGTGTTCCGAAGCGCGAAGAAATTTCATTAATTCCCCTAGAGTCCTTGCAATCTCTCGATACATTGGCAGCCGACAAAAACGTCGTGTTTATCGTGCTTCCGGGCGAAACACAGGTCCCGTCTCGAACAGTTCCAAAGCAAGTGGAGACAGTGGTGAACAATCTGGCAAATTCTGGACAAAAGATTGGGGTTTTCACGCTCGATAGCAGCGCTTCGGACCACAACAAATTGGTACGTCACTTCTCGGTCGAAAGATTTCCCTGCGTGGTAATCCTGGGGAGGCAAGGCTCCGCGCAGGCGGTGGCCGGCGACATCACTGAAGGCCGTTTATACAACGCATTTGTCTTGGCGTCAAAGCCTGGGGCCTGCTGTCCCGCGACAAGCAATGCGGCCTGCTGTTCAAAGTAACTGCGAAGTCATGGTTGGAGTGAGTCATGTCTGACTTACAACGCCTCGACCGGGTTTTCCATTTCATAATGGAGACTTTCGTGAAAACCGGTCATGCGCCGCATTACACAGAGATCGCGAGAGAATTGGGCGAACATCCGGAAGAAGCGAAAGCGCTTCTACATGAGCTCATGCAAACCGGGACAGCGATGTGGCTATACCCCGGCACGGATTTGATAGTTTCGTTTGCCCCCTTTAACAACTTGCCAACTCAGTACCGCATTTCAGTTGATGGGCAGCAAAAATGGTTTGGGCAATGAGGGTTTGAATCCCTGGCGGTCTGCTGGGCATTCCCGGGGCAAACAGTTCACATTGATTCTCCATGTTTGGATTGCGGAGACTCGATCCACATTGAAGTACGTGACGGGATAATCGAAACGCAGGAACCACATGAAATCTGCGGTTATATTGGCCTGCCCATAAACAAATGGGCAAAGGACTGGCCGTACACCTGAAATCGGATCCATCTTTTCCGGTCGGAAAAGCATGTGAGAAACTGGTCAGAATTTCGGGCTGGAACAGAGGAGGGCATACTCCCTCTTTCCGACATCATGGCCATCATGAGCACTCCTCGCCACAGCGCAAAGTTCAGCGGTAAATATATGTCCACGGCCTCCGAATATGCCCCATTATTTTTTCAGAGGCTAAGGCAGATAACGGGTGATTCCCCTTTTTGGGATCCTAAGCCCGTTTCAAGCGAGGAATAGTCAATATGTTAGAGTGGTCTATTGAGATTTTGAAGTCGTCCGGTAACTCGTTAGCGGTCTTCCCCGCTGCGTTCTTACTGGGTCTGATGGGATCTGTGACGTCCTGTTGTAGCCTGCCCGTCCTTTGCGCGATTGCGGCATATTCGGGCACGATTGGGCGCTCCGGTGATCGTCGCGCCTTGCCGGTGGCTGCATTGTTTTTCATGCTCGGGACCGTAGCCGCGTTCGCAGCGCTCGGCGCGGTGAGCGGATTTGTCGGTCAAGCGGCTGCAAGTTCTCTTGGGTTCTATTGGAAGCTTTTCGCGGGGTTCATATCGGTCTTGTTCGGGCTTGTAAGCCTCAATCTTTTTCCATTGGATTTTATCAGGCTCGGGTTTGTCGGGAATACGTGGAAGCTTCAATCATCGGGAGCAACAGTCTACGGCCTTGCTGTAGGCGGCGGCGCAGCAGCTTGTTCTGTCTTGTGCTGTAGCCCGATCCTTCTCATGGCCCTAACCGTTACCGCTTTGCAGGGCCAAACCCTCTGGGGCGCCGCTATGCTGGGCGTCTTCTCCATCGGATATAGCTTTCCCATGGCTGGCGCACTTCTGGGGATGGGATTGGGATTTGATGGTTTGACAAACGTTCTTGAGAAGAGCGGCCCTGTAATCAAGAACGCCGCGGGAATTCTGCTAATAATCATCGGTTTTTACCTGTTGGCAACTCCATGACAAAACTATCGCAATGAAGGGAGATCAGAAATGACCAGTCTGCAAGATTCGGAGATAAAGGAATCAGTAAGGAAGAGATATGGACAGATAGCGCAACAAGGGAAGTCGGGGTGCGGATGTTCCCCCTCGGGTGGTTGTTGCGGACCATCAACCGAATCCCGGAGCGCTTCATCATTGCGGGTGGGCTATTCCGCGGAAGAAGTTCAGGCCGCGCCGGTCGGGTCCGATTTGGGGCTTGGGTGCGGCAATCCCCATGCCATAGCCGCTCTGCGGTTCGGCGAGACAGTTCTGGATCTAGGCAGCGGCGCGGGATTTGATTGTTTTCTGGCCGCGGCGCAGGTGGGGGCAACCGGCCACGTCATCGGAGTGGACATGACGGCGGAGATGATCGAGAAAGCACGCGGTCATGCCAGGGCAGGCGGGTACTCCAATGTCGAGTTTCGTTTGGGAGAAATCGAAAATGCGCCCGTAGCTGATTCAAGTGTGGATGTCGTGATTTCAAACTGCGTCATCAATCTTTCTCCGGACAAGCCTAGCGTGTTTCGCGAAGCGTTCCGTGTTTTGGCGCCGGGAGGGCGATTAGCTATTTCGGATGTCATCGCTACTGCGGAATTGCCTGAATCTGTTCGGAATAACCTGGCGCTCTACTCAAGTTGCGTCGGCGGGGCCTTAACAATTCCGGAACTCGAAAGCATCCTGCATGAATGCGGTTTTCAGAACATAAGCATTAAACCGGCCGACGAGAGCCGCGAATTCATTCGTGAATGGGCGCCGGGCAGCAAGATCGAAGACTACATCGCTTCTGCTATCATCGAAGCTGTGAAGCCCGTATCCTAGCCGCGCGGAACAGGCCGGTTGTGGGTTCAGACAACGTCAATAAGGATGCGCTTGCGCAAGGAAGGATGTTATGTCCAAAACCTGGCCCATAGAGATCAATGGCCAAGTTGCCGTCCTGAAGCTCTATAAGCCGCCTGTCAATGCATTGGATCAACCTGATCTCGCCGAATTGGCCGTGTCCGTACAGCAAATTGAAGAGGATTCCGCCGTCAGAGCGGTCATTATCACTAGTAGTCTCAAAGGTGTCTTTTGCGCGGGCGGTGATCTCAAGTACTGGCCACAAGTTTATCGGAATCATCCCGATGCCATTTATGAAGCAGGGCGGAGGGCGTTTATGCCGATCGAGCGACTGACAAAACCTTCCATTGCGGCCATCCAGGGACGTGTTATTGGTGACGGCCTGTCACTGGCGCTCGCCTGCGATATTGTTGTTGCCGCGAAAGGGTCCACATTTCATTTGCCGGAGGTGGAATACGGTTTTATTCCCGGTTGGGGGACCATAGGTCGGTTGGTCAGAAAGATGGGGTCAGCACGGACTATGGAACTGCTGCTTCTCGGTGAACCGGTAATGGCGGCCGACGCGCGAACCATGGGATTGGTCAGCCGGGTCGTCGCACTCGACGATTTGACGCCTACTGCTGAAAGCATGGCGGCGCAACTCGCGGCAAAACCGCCTACGGCCTTGCGGTATGCCAAAGCCGCAGTGCTCGGCCGTGCCACCAAAGGTTTGCCGGATCAGGAAGCTTGGGAGTCACATTGCTTCGCTTCTGTTTGGGGAAGTGAAGAGTGGGAAGAAGGGATTCGTAAGCTTTTCGGCGCGACGACTGTCGCAGCTCAGGAGGTTCCTGATGAAGGACCTAACCGTGTTAGCCGGGTGTTGTGAAGACTCCGACTGTTGCCTAGCGCCATCGGCGTCCGAGGTGATTCGTCCGCGTGGCCTGATCACAGGTCGGGAGTGGTCCTGTTTGCGAGTTCAAGCAGCGCTGCCTGTAGTAGCGATGCTTGGCGCTGTCAGTCTGTGGGGGCCATCTTTTGTGGCCACCAAGATGGCCCTGCAAGAGATTCCACCATTTACCATAGCTTTTTTGCGCTTCTTTGTCGCTTCATGCCTTCTGTACCCACTGTGGCGGGTCTCCGACCGGAACACCGTGTTACACAAGAGCGACCGTTGTCACGTCTTTCTAGGGGCCCTGGTCGGGGTTACCTTCTACTTCCTGTTGGCGAATCTGGGTCTGAATTTCACTACGGCTGCCGATGCCGCAATGTTGATGGCTGCCATACCCGTAATCTGCCTGCTTGCCGAGACAATTTGGCTCGGGAACGCCATTCCCTGGCGACGCGGCGTGGGGATCATCGTATCTATCATCGGTGTGTTCATGGTCATCAGACAGGCTCCTTTGTCAGGGGGCGAAAGTCGCGTGCTGGGAGATCTGCTGGTACTGGCCGCAACGTTGTGCTGGGCCGCCTATACTGTCATCGGCAAAAGGCTGAACCGAGTGCCCAAACTGGCTGTCGTGGCGCATCAGGCAATGTATGGCATGCTCATGTTGTCTCCTTTTGCGCTGTTGGAAATAGGTCAATGGCAGGCGCCTTCTTTAGTTCCCAGTCTCAGCGTTCTATATTTGGGATTGATGTGCTCGGCCGTTACCTACCTTCTTTACAATTACGCTCTGAAAGTGTTGGCGGCAAGCCAGGTTTCGACGTTTCTGAACTTGGTCCCGGTGATCGGAGTCGTGGCGGCGATGTTCTTGTTAGGTGAAGAAATCCGGCCAATTCAGATGGTGGGCGGCGCAGTCATCCTCGTTGGTGTCGCCGTGAGCACACGGTCCTAGTGGAGTAGTCTTTGTGCATGACGGTCCGGATCATGCAGCGGAATTGGCGCAAGATGACTATCATGCTACACTTCCGGCATGACCGAAGCAGGACCAAGATATCATTCTCTTTCCTCATGGCTTAAAAGGGCCTTCGGTGAGACGGTTCGAAAGATAACTCTGGACGCGGGATTAGGGTGTCCCAATCGGGACGGGAAGATAAGCAGGGAAGGGTGTCTCTATTGCAACCCGCGAGGTTCCGGGACCGGCGCTCTGGCTCAGGGCATTTCAATCGTCGATCAGGTGGACCGAGGAATATCTTTCCTGTCGCGGCGTTACGGTTGCCGCAAGTTCATAGCCTATTTCCAGTCATTCACCAACACGTACGCAGAGCCGGAATATTTGTCCACGATCTATAAAGAGGCGCTGAGCAGGCCCGAAGTGGTCGGCCTGGCAATCGGAACCCGTCCGGACTGCGCGCCTGACTCTGTGCTCGATCTTTTGGCGGACCTGGCTCGCGACCGGCTCGTTTGGGCCGAGTACGGACTGCAATCCATACACTCACGCACCTTGGAACTGATCAATCGCGGGCATGGGCCGGATGCTTTCTTCGACGCAGTTGACAGAACCAAAAAAAGAAACATTCAGGTGGTTGTTCACCTGATATTGGGCCTGCCGGGCGAGTCTCTGGATGATATGCGCGAGACCGCAAGAGCCGTTGCCGCCGCGGGAGTCAACGGGGTCAAGCTGCATCCGCTGTACGTGATCCGGGGGACCGGCCTGGAGAGGCTATATGTGAATGGGCAATACAGTCCCATGACCGAGGAAGAAGCCATTGAAGCCACTATGGCGATGATGGAACTCCTGCCATGGGATGTGGTTGTGCATCGTATGACCTCTGACCCGCACCCGGAAGAACTCGTTGCTCCACTCTGGATGCTGGACCGCCAGGGGGTTAGAATAAGGCTGGAAAAAGCCATGAACGAAGTGGATTTTCGACAGGGATCTGAATGGAAGGACTCTAATTCATAACATGACTGTTCAACTGTCATTGCGAAAATTGTTCATTTAGCAGATTGACAGACTCCTTTTCTCGTGACAAAACTCCGATCCCCAAAGGCATTGAAAATGATGAGAGCGGAGATGCAACTTAATTTGCTAGACTTTCCCAGAACCGGATCATATCAACCATTGCCTTCTGTATGGGAGGGCGAAGACAGTGTTCTGTTAGAGCGAATGTTGACTTTTTATCCGAGACGGTCTCCTAAGAGGATATTAGATGCTACAGTAAATCGAGGACGTTTCTGGATTGGAAATGGTCGGTCAGTAATTGGTCTCGATATTGATGGAAGTTACAAACCCTCGGTGATCGGAAACAACCTGCAAATGCCATTTCGGACGAACTCGTTCGACGTGGTAGTTTATGATCCTCCACACATACCCAACCAAGGAAGGGATAGGCAAAAGGATTTCACAACAAGATTCGGATTGGGCGCGAGATCGCCAAAGGAAAACGGATACAACTTTTCACACCTTTATAGACCTTTTGCCTACGAAGCATATAGAGTCTTGGTTCCAGAAGGCGTTTTGTTTTGTAAAATCACAGATTACGTTCACCATCACCGCATGCAATGGGCTCATATTCAGCTTGTTGAGGCCGCGTCCTCTGTGGGGTTTCAACCCTGCGACTGTATTGTGAAGATCAGAAAAGGACCAATAGTTGATCCAAGATGGAAAAAGGCTCATCATGCCAGGCGACGCCATTGTTATTGGTTGGTGTTCCGAAAATCCAACAAATGCGAATAAAAGATCAAGTCAGCTGTGCTGTACCGGACATATGTACGAACACCTTTTATAAGCTGTCCGACTTGAAAGCTGCCAAGGGAGAAGACTATCAGGACTTCAAAGAACGAATAACCGCCTTGACCGGAATACCGAATAGATAATTTTTAAATTTCAAACTGACCCACTACCAGTATTTTCAATCGCTTGTGAAAAATCAAAAACGGGCATATGCTACGTGGTTTTGAGAACCTCAGCGAGGCGTTTTGAAGAATGTCGCCGCGGACGAAATATCTATTGTACGCTCTGGTCGGCGCTCTGGGAGTCTTTCTCGTTTCCCAATGGAGCGCTCTGACGAACCCGTATGTTGTCGCGGATGACGTGCGTCAACAGACCTATTGGATGGAGAAGTGGCGAGACCCGGAACTCTTTCAAAATGACCTCTTGAGCGATTATGCGCAAAATTACGTGTCATGGGGCGTCTTGGCGATTTACGCATTAGCGACGCCTTTTATCGATCCGCTGCAATTCGGAAAGATCCTATCGGGCATTCTGTATGTCTTAACCGCGGGTTTTATGTTTGGTCTCGGATTGAGATTTCGGGATGAATTGGTTCCGGTTTTTGTAGTGTGCGTGTTCTGCTTTTTCGGCGATTTCATGGAACGCATAGCAGGAGGCATCCCGCAGAGCTTCGGGTACCCGCTGCTTGCGGCGTATCTGTATTTTCTGTCGGGGAACAACCTTGTGGGGGCGGGCGTGGCGCTATTACTGGCCTCGGTTTTCATCCCTTATGTTTTTATGCTCTGCCTGGTTACGCACGGTTTGTATCTGATTCACAATTACTGGCGTACGATTGGTCAGATTTTTCACAAACCGGGAAAGCAGCATGAAATTACGATTGGCGCCTTGGGTTGCTCGACGCAACAACAGCCGCTCAGATTTCCGTATATTCCGATGAACGCTGTTGTCAGCATATTGCTGGCGGCAGCGGGATGCGTTTTGATGTCCTTAAAATACATATTTTTCAAAACCGACAGGTTTGGCGAGCTGGTAACCGCGGCGGACATGGCGGGCAAAATCGAATACACCAACCTCGGCCGATTCGAGATCTATCCGGTCCCGTCTCTATTTTACGAATTCATTCATCCGTGGATCTTCAATCTTCCCTTCAGGGAGTGGGGCTCAATAGCCGGTTGGCTCTTTGCCGTCGTCGGCCTGATTGTGATTGTGTACGCGTGCACGCGGAAGCGGTGGGAAACCGATGTTTCAGGGTTTCGGGTATTCGCATACCTATTTGTCGCCTCATTTCTCCTTTATTTTGTCGCTCGCGCCGTGGTCTTTCGCCTGTTCTTGCCGAGCCGGTATCTGGAGCTGTCTTTGACAGTATTTTTCTGCATCGGAACGGCTGTGTGCCTCCGAGAGACTTTTGCCAACCTGCTTCCGAGGAAACTTGTTTTTCCGCTCGTCACGACCCTGTTCCTGGTTTTGGCCGCTGTACGGCTTTATCATGTGGGCATATACGACTATTCTCAGTACGCCCAACTCTACAAATTTCTCCAGTCAACCCCCAAGACGAGCCTTATGGCGGGCCATCCGGAACTGATGGATAATGTCCCCACGTTTGCCCACAGAAAGGCTTTTGTCACTTACGAGTTGTCGCACATCTGGTACACCACTTTTGGGGATTTAACCAAGAAGCGGACGTTCGATTTCTTCAAAGCCTATTACTCGGATGATCCTGAGGAGATTCGTCGATTCTGCCGAGACAACGGAATTGATTACCTGCTGGTAAGGGATGAGGACTTTGTCAAAAAGCGTAGGGAATCAGGAGATATGTATTTTCAGCCGTTCGGGTATTACATCAGAGATTTGACCAAATCCAAAGGACATTTCGCCCTCTTGGATCGAAAGGAGTTCCCGCCTGTCTATGAGAAGGATGGAATCAGGGTAATAAAAATGGGAAAATAGCTTCATCAAACCCCGGCGAAGTTGGTCTTTAGGAGGGAAACTGGAGATATTTATGTCCAAACCGAGAAATAAACAAAACAGAGCAAATCAGGCAATCGAACGCGCGCAGAAGGTTCGCCGCAAAAAACCTCTTATGATACGTTTGCCACTGGGGATTGCGGTTCTCAGAGATCCGGCTTTCAATAAAGGCTCGGCTTTCACCAAAGAAGAACGTGAAGTATTGGGCATTCAGGGGCTCCTGCCTGCACATGTGCATTCCATTGATGAACAGCTTGTGCGAGTTCTTGGAAATGTCAGGAGAAAGACCACGGATCTGGACAGGTACATTTTCCTGGCAGGACTTCAGGATCGCAACATGACGTTATTTTATCGGCTCCTGCTTGAAAATCTCGACGAACTAATGCCTATAGTCTACACCCCGACTGTAGGGCAGGCCTGTCTGGAGTACAGTTATATTTTGCGTAGACCTCATGGCATTTTCGTCACCGCAGAACACAAAGGCAGCATAGCGGAAGTTCTCCGAAACGCCGGCGTTCAGGACATCCGTATTATTGTCGTCACCGACGGGGAACGGATTCTCGGACTAGGAGATATCGGGGCGGACGGGATGGGAATTCCCACGGGGAAGCTCGCCCTTTACACAGCCTGTGGCGGAATTCATCCTTTTCAGGGTCTTCCGGTAACCCTCGATGTGGGCACGGATAACAAAGAATTACTTAATGATCCACTCTATATCGGTCTTAAACAGCCGCGATTACGTGGAGATGCGTATGACCAGTTGATTGACGAGTTTGTCACTGCGGCTCAGGAGGTATTTCCGGGAACTCTTATTCAATTTGAGGATTTTGCAAATCGCAATGCTTTTCGCATCCTGCAGAAATATCGGGACGAAATCTGCTGCTTCAATGATGACATTCAGGGAACGGCCGCTGTTACTTTAGCCGGTCTTTATTCAGCCGCGCATATTTTAGGAGGAAAGCTCAAGGATCACAAATTCTTGTTTCTGGGCGCGGGTGGGGCTGCAATTGGGAGCGGCGATTTGGTTGTCTCGGCGCTGATGTCCGATGGACTCACGGAGATAGACGCTCGGCAGCGCTGTTGGTTCGTGGATTCCAAAGGCCTTGTGGTGAAAGCCAGAACTGATTTGGAGCAGCGCAAGCTACCCTATGCGCATGATTGCGAATTTATACCGGAATTCCTCGCATGTGTGGAAGCGCTCAAGCCTATTGCAATTATTGGACTTTCGGGCGTGCCTCGAACGTTCACGCGTCAGGTGTTGGAGGCTATGGCAAGACTCAACGAAAGTCCGATCATTTTTTCGCTTTCCAATCCGACTTCCAGAGCTGAATGCACCGCGGAAGAGGCTTACACTTGGACTCAGGGCCGTGCGATTTTTGCCAGCGGCAGCCCTTTTGATCGAGTCACGGTTCACGGCAAAACGTTCGTGCCCAGTCAAGGGAACAACGTCTACATTTTTCCTGGGATAGGGTTGGGCGTGATCGCATCGGGCGCGAGGCGTGTCACTGACGAAATGTTCTTGGTGGCTGCCAGGGCTCTGGCCCACCAAGTGTCTTACGCAGATCTCGCCCAAGGTCGCGTATATCCCCCGCTGGGGAGAATCAGAGACGTCTCGGCAGCCATTGCCTTTGAAGTAGCTGAGGTGGCATACCAACGAGGATTGGCGCGACTTCCGAAACCTGATGATTTAAGCGCTCACATTAAATCGATTATGTATTACCCCGAGTACCAGCATTTCGCATGACAGACAAAGGTTTTCCGACCATACGGACAGCAGGGTAGGATGCGGTGAGCCCGCGGAACGCCGAGGAACCGCGTCCCACGGGACGGCTGGACAAGCAAAGAGTGATTTGTAGGGGCGACTGGCGAGTCGCCCTCTTGGCGGTTCGCAGGAATGAGGCACAAATCCCCCTGTATCCTCCTTTAGAAAAGGGGGAAGGAAAAGGGCGACTCGCCAGTCGCCCCTACAGAACCTGTCATTCTGGCGCCTACCAAAGACATGGGTAGAGGCGGACCCGCGTGTCCGCCCTACATGCATCGGTCAGTGCTCGCGTGCGGGTACCCAAACCTCTCGCCCGCTTCCGCTTTCGCCGCAACGAATAGGAGTTTTAGGAAAGGAGGTTGTAGGAGGAAAACCCTTTTGCAAAAGCGTTTTCCTCCTACACATCTTACGCGACGTCGCAACGGCGACACAGCTCAATTTGACCGGGGTTGTCGAAGTACTTTCGACGGAACTCGCATCGACTTGCGGCGGTATTCAGCAATTCAACCTTGTCTTGGGAGTTGACGTTGCCGTATACTGCTCTTCCGGCCGCGTCCTGGCAGCAAATGCTGACATCGCCGTTCCACAGCACTGTCATTCCGCCCCAAACCCATTCGCAGTCTCGGGAATAACCGCGATGGGAATACCTGGAATACTCGGGCGCCTCAAACTCGCTGATCTTCTGCTCGTCAGCAAATGAATTATGCGTGTTAAGCTGCTTCAATCTCGGAATGAGATTGAGAGCTCTAATCGTCTCAATAAATGACTGAGCCTCATGGAGATTTTTTTTGCTGATCACCATTTGAACCATGAGTTCCTGCCGGACCTTTTTTCGCTTCTTCACCTCATCGGACAATATTTTAATGTTATCGAAGACGCGATCGAAGTCGTCACAGCCCCTGTATTCCATGAAAGTCTCTCGGCTCATGGAATCCAAGGAGATCACGAGCCTTTTGAATGGATAATCCAATAGGTTCCGTATTCTCTTCTCGGAGATTGCCCCGAAGTTCGACAGAATTTCGATATCTTCCGACAACCCCAGAGTCGCCGCATGTTCCAAGAACTGCTCAAGGTTCTCATTCAAGAAAGGCTCCCCAAATCCGGCGAAGACCAGCACGGTTCCGGGCGGCACACCCTTGAGGGTGTTCTTGAAGGTGTCCAAATCCATTTTTCCTTTGGGACGAGCGTTGGCGCTTAAACCGGTCAGGCAGAATTTGCATTTGTGATTGCAATAATTGGTCGGCTCGATGTCCATTATTCTCAAAGACGACTTTATGGAGGATCGATTCAACCTCCGCCTCGTAAGGTAATTGTTAACCAGTTCCGCTCTGATCAAACTGAAGACCCCGCGGCGCAGTAGCTCGCGGTAGGCTCGCCTGACCACCAGCTTGCTGTCGTCACAAAAAATGATGCGGGGCTCCGAGGCCACTTCTTAAATGCAACCTTTTCAAAAATAATATGGCAGCGCTCATAATAAGCAGTAGGCCGCATAAGTCAAGAAGCCCTGCGTATCAGTGGGACCGGCATCTGAAACTGTCTCAGAATTCGGGATTGGGTCCGAATCGTGGCACGATCAAGGCGTACCCGGGTGTTTCTCTCCCTCACCCCAGCCCTCTCCCTCCGGGAGAGGGAGGCATAGGGAGCGGCTTTACAATTCACCTCTCCCCTTGGGAGAGGAACAGGGTGAGGGAAAGTCGTGCTACGATTTTGACGGATTAAGTAATTCTGAGACACTTTCAGAAGCCGCCCCTACTGGCTCAATACTACGGACGGCCGTTTCACCGGCCATCCTAATGAAAGGGCTTCAACACGTAAATTGCGCCCGGTGGGCCGGCATACCTGTTAAATGGAAACGTGCGGACCGTCTCGTATCCCGGCAGCGGACCCAGAGTCACGAGGTAGTCCTCTTTATGGACCCACCACCAACTTAACCCTTCGACCGGCTGGAAGTTGAGATCATAACAGTGACAGGCGTTGAATTCGAAGCCCGCGTCCACATGGCATGGATTCACAGCCTTTTCCTGAACTAGATAATCAACAGCTTCTTTCTGCGCTCGCTTCAATTCCATGAAATCATGAACGCCTGTCACGGAAAAAAATATCAAGCAAATGAGCGGCGCCGAAGCCAAGATTACCGCGAAAGGTTTGAACACAGGTCTGACAGAAGGCTCTCTATCGGAAATCAACCAGATAATAAAAAGGACGCACGGAGCAATCAGGTAACGATCATGAAACCCGGAAAGCACGATGACGCCCACATACGATAGACCGGCCACCAGACACAAACTCGGCAGGAACGCAATTTCAAGACCATCCCCCCGGAGCGCGAGCCCCTGTAGCAGACGCGCCAGCGACCAGGACGCGAGACAGAGGAATGCAGCGGCTCCAATGGCGGCCCAATAGATTATTAGATAGTAAAAGGCCGGTGGCAATTCCCAAGCTCGCTGCACTCCCATTATGTAAACATCCTTGAGTAACACGGGCCCGATGCCGAAGTTGAATATCACATTAGGACAAAACCTCACCGGCGCGGGCAGAATTCCTGCGATGAGCGCGACTTCAAAAAGAACAAACATGCATGTGAAAATGAGAAGAAAGTACCTGAAAGGCGTCCACGAAATCAGGGACCGGCACTTCAGCGCCAGGACAGGCGAAATGAATAGCCCTATATACATAAGGCCGCAACTGAACAGGTTCCCGAACAGAAATTTAAAGTAATCCGGCAGGCCCTTGTTAACTGGATTAAGGAATATCTCCTGGAGCACCAGATGCCGGGAAATGGGAGTGCTGCCTATGATGGACAAATAGTACTCATAGGCCAGCCACGGAATTATTACGACAATAAGGGTCAGGCAAAGCCCCTTCCATTTCCCTATGCGCCGGCCCGAGGGATGGACGAAAAGCATCAGAACAAAGGCCACGGGTATCGCCAGCCCCAGCTGCCTTGTCAAGATAGCGAGGAGTGCGAAAACGAGCCCGATTGCAATCAAAAAAGTCTTGGGGCCTTCTATGCCTACGGCGAGAAACAGTACCGAGAAAATCATCATGGATGTGAATGTCACATCGGTCATGTAGGTGAAGCTTTGGGACAAGAAAAGAGGATTGAAGACAACGGTCAGAGTGGCCAAGAGGGCTTCAGCCGCGCCGGCCTTGAATAGTCGCAAGAGAATTAGCAGAGCCGCGGAGCCCAAAATCCCCAAGACAAGAACCGAAATTCGGAGACCGGTCAGTGAGAATCCCCAAAAATGAGTGACCAACCAGCCCCAGATAAGATGTGTGAGGAGAGCGGGCCCCCCAGGCGCAAAACTGGGGCCCCATCCTGTTGATGCCAGCCGGCCCTCTGAGATAAAGATTGCGAGAGTGCGCACGAAGGCCCAGTCATCATTGATCATAAACTCCCCGGAGGGATTTATGATCGAGATAACGACACACCAGATTAGTAAGAGGATCGAAAGGGAAAGAATTAGTGATTTCAATCGACTGGCCTATAGGGACGAATGGCCGACGACCTCCCACCCAAAGAACAAGGGATGCCGAAACGGCGCAGGCAGTATATCAGCAACTTTGGCTTTCACTAACAGGAAAGACTGGGAAAAGTGAGGCAACGCCAAGATTAGCAGCGCCTGTATCTTGGTGTGATGAAACTAATCCTCAAGAAGAAAAATCACTTCGGCCCTGACACGAAATTCCTGAATCTTGCCCCCTTCGCAGTTGACTCTTAGTTCAGTGACCTTCATTCCTGTAATGCCTCTCAATGTTTTGTTGGCTCGCTCAAAACACAATTTGATCGCATCTTCGAAGCTGTTGGGTGAACCGGCTATAACTTCGGTGACTCGGGCTACTCGTCCTTCTTGCATTGTTACTCCTCCCTCCTTGGTCAGGTTGCCTCACCTGAATCAGACTAGAGGATTGTCGCGCAATTTGTCAACTTTTGTCGGATGGGAATCGAAAGTAGAGGGCTCTGCGGTGAAATGGTCTTTCATCTCAGCATTGCGGTCAGTTTGGATTGCTCTTCCTTCGTGAAAGGCCTCCACTGGCCAGCGGGCAGATCGCCCAAACTGAACGGCCCGAAACCGATCCGTCGGATCTTGCGAACCGGATGATTGATTCTGAAAAAGATACGCTTTATTTCGTTCTTTCTTCCCTCAAAAAGGGCCAATTTGATCCAGGTAGTAGTTTTTTGACTACTGATAACTGAGAATCGCACTTCGCCGAGACGTTCACCTTCACCAATATCCATGCCCTTTCGAATGCGTCCCAGAGTTTTATCATCAGGATTTCCACGCACCTTTACCAGGTAAGTCCGCTGAATCCGTTGCGAAGGATGACCAAGCTTCTGAGCGAACTGTCCGTCGTTGGTTAGGATCATCAGACCCTCTGCGTCGAAATCGAGGCGGCCGACCGTGAACAGTCTTTTCCCGAAGGTCTTCAGGAGGTCCCCGATGCACGGACGCCCCTCGGGATCTTTCATGGTGGATACCACATTGCGGGGCTTATTAAAAAGGTAATAAGCCTTGGCGGGTTCTATAGGCTTAAGCAGTTTTCCATCGACCTTAATGTGATCCTTTTCAGGGTCCGCAGTGACCGCTGGGTCGGTGATAACCGCGCCGTTCAATGTGACACGGCCTTCGCGGATGATCTGGTCGGCCGCGCGCCGTGAGCCGACACCCGCGTCTCGAATAATCAAATGAATCTTTTTGAGCGGCATTGTAATGCCTCCTTAGAGTTCTCTGGGGAGGGCGTTTTGCAAAAAGTGCTCCGCGCACGGCGATAAAGGATGCTCAAGCACATGAAATCTTGATCAACGGCGTGGCATTTCCGGCGCATTACTGGCCCCACGCCGACACCGGCCCCAGACCCCTCCCCAAAAACTCCTAAATGGCTGGAGAAACGACAAATGCCGATGTAGGGGCGCACGGCGAGTCGCCCTCTTGTCTCCCCCGTTTTTAGAGGGAGACCAAAAGAGAATTCTTGAGTCATTCCCGTGCAATCCTATTGCGACCAGGAAGGGCGACCCGCCGGTCGCCCCTACACGTGCGCCGCTAATGCCGACAGCCATATAAGAGTTTTTGCCGGAGGAGGCGCGGGGCATAGGCGCTAACTTATGAGACCCGCTCCAGTGATTTCAATCTCTTATCACCCTCCCCCTTTCCCCCTCCCGTCGAGGGAGGGGGATTTGAAACCCTCTCCCCTGGCGGGAGAGGGAAGGGAGAGGGGGCATCTTCGGCCGCAAATCTGGCGGCAAGTTAGCGCATACGGGGGCGCCGGAGAATCCCCCCGGACTCGATCCGGGGTCCAGACTAGTGCCCGCTTTCGCTGGCAATTCCTGGATTCCTGCTTTCGCAGGAATGACGAGTGCAAAAAACGGGTTCTCCCGCATCGTTCTCTCTTTCACTCCCCGGCCGGTTCACACCACATGCTGGAAAATCACCTTCATGGCGCCATTCGCAGAACGCTTTTTCAGCGTCTCGAACGCGGAATGATAGTCTTCCAGTCTGAATTTATGAGTAATCAGTTCGCCGAAGGAAACCTCCTCCGTCGAGGCCAATCCAAGCGCTATATCGAAAGTGTCCATTACTCCTTGTTCGCAAGAATCCTTCCCTGAGAAGAGGCTCCCAAAAATTCTGATATTCTTAAGCCACAAAGGAGAGAAATCGAAACCTGTCGGTCGATTCATATCGAGCAGCACGAGCTTTTTGCTCTCGCCCGTGAACCTGAGAGCATGCTCGATATTTTCTCCTGTTCCCGTCGTCTCGTAAACGAGGTCGGCCCCTCCTTCCAGGGTCAGGCGACCTACCTCCGGATAGCGAACAGCGCCTTTGACAAATTGAGCAATTTCCTCATAGGCCAAATCAATGCCAAGCGAGAGGGTCACATGATTTTCGACGAACTTGCCCTCCAGTTCAGTCGGCAGAGGATATTCTTCCACCATCAGGACGTTGGCTTTAGGGTGGAGCAAACGTAGAGCCATGACGGTCAAGCAGCCAAGCGAGCGAGCGCCCACGACAATTATCGAATCACCGGGCGATGGTGGATGCTGCAATACAGCTCTAACCGCACGAGTGAATTCCGGAATCAGGATGGCATGGTCGCTTTCCATATTCTGAGGCAACACCCGGACCTGGCTCCTGTGCGCGATGAAACCATCGCTCCAGCCACCCCCTGTGTCTCTGCAAGCTCCAATGAGAATACCTGGGGCCAGCACGCCTTTGTCGAAATTCCGACAAGCGGACGGTTCTCCGTGGGCGCAGGACGGGCAGAGGGGATTTATACCTCTGGGCCTGCACGACAAAACGGGATCAACTATCACTCGCTCACCTTCTTCAATCGTGTCAACGTCTCGCCCTGCTTGGATTACAAGCCCCAGATTCTCGTGCCCGGGAATGAAGGGAAACGACAGGAACGCCGCATATGGAGATAAGTCCTGGTGAATGAATAGGCTCTCATCCATTCCGGAAATGCCGGACATTATCGTCCTTATCTTCACCCATTGAGAACCGACGATGGAAAATTCCGGCGTCTCCCTCAATTCAAGCGACAGAGCCTGCAACTCTCCGGGCCGACTGAAGATCTTTGACTTGAATCGGTCCCAAACTTCTCTGCCAAGACTGAAATTTGCAACAAGGGCCTTCATGCCTGCTCCCTCCAGGGCGTTTCCTCGGCAGTCTTGTTAGTGTCGGAAACCCAATTTGTCAAACGGTAATTCTGAGAATTTGTAATTATCCGGTTGCTTGGCATCAGTGTGGGGCAAGCTTTCCAGCCTGCCAAGAAAGGAAAGCCTCTGCCCTCGAGAAACTGTATAGTGAAATTAGTGGGTAAGCATTCAGTTAGGCGGAGCAAGAGTGTCGTTGCGAGCGCAGTAAAGCAATTCCCCTCACGTAAGCGTAGGCTCGCATATACAGTCCCACCGAACTTGACAACGGCGGTTCGATAGCACAATTTAAATCGTGTGGTTTTGCGTTAAATTGCCTGTGGGTGTTATTCGTGGTATATTAATTCCAATTTATTGGTTAAATAGGCCGATCGGAGAACTTGTTGAATAACATATATAAAAATGTTGGGCTGTGGTTAATCATCTGTCTGGTGATGATCTTCATGTTTCATCTTTTCAACCAGACCAAACCGTCCCCCAAAGAGATAAGTTATAGTCAGTTCAGGCAGGAAGTGGACCAAGGGAACATCAAGTCGGTTTACCTACAGGGTAATCGGATACGTGGTTCTTACTTGGATGGGTCCGGAAACTTCAAAACCATCGCTCCGCAGGACAGTGAGCTGATACCGGCGCTGATGAAGAACAGGGTCGAGATTCAGGTGCTGGCGGAGGATGATAATCCCTGGTACTTGACCGCCCTGGTGTCATGGCTGCCCATGATTTTTCTCATCGGTGTTTTCGTTTTCTTTATGAGGCAGATGCAGGCCGGCGGGGGGCGAGCCATGAGCTTCGGCAAAAGCCGCGCCCGTCTGATAAATGAAGCTCAGAACAAAGTAACCTTTGATGACGTGGCCGGAGTTGAGGAGGCCAAAGAAGAGCTGCGGGAGGTCATAGAGTTCCTACGGGACCCGAAAAAGTTCACACGTTTGGGCGGCAAGATCCCGAAAGGCGTCCTCTTGATGGGCGGGCCGGGAACGGGGAAGACGCTTTTGGCCAAGGCCGTAGCCGGTGAGGCCAGTGTGCCTTTTTTCTCAATTTCCGGATCTGATTTCGTTGAAATGTTTGTCGGCGTGGGCGCGTCCCGCGTGAGGGACCTGTTCATACAGGGCAAGAAGAACGCCCCTTGCATTATATTCATAGATGAAATCGACGCTGTCGGCCGGCACAGAGGAGCAGGACTGGGCGGGGGCCATGATGAGCGGGAGCAAACCCTAAACCAGTTGCTTGTAGAGATGGACGGCTTTGAAACCAACGAGGGAGTCATCCTGATCAGCGCCACGAACAGACCGGACGTCCTGGATCCGGCTCTTTTGAGGCCCGGTCGCTTTGATAGGCAGGTGGTCGTGCCGCCTCCGGATATACGTGGCCGAGCCGCGATTTTGCGGGTCCATACCCGAAAGAGCCCTGTGTCCAAGGACGTGGATCTTGAGACCGTCAGCCGAGGGACACCCGGTTTTTCCGGGGCCGATTTGGCCAATCTTGTGAATGAAGCGGCGCTGAGCGCGGCCAGGAGAGAGGCCGACCAGATCGCAATGTTCGATTTCGAATATGCTAAGGACAAAGTCTTGATGGGCATGGAGCGACGGAGCTTGGTTATTTCCGAGGAAGAGCGCCGCAACACCGCGTACCACGAAGCGGGCCACGCCTTTGTCGCCCGCATGATGCCCGGAGCAGACCCGATTCACAAGGTGACTATTATTCCGAGAGGGCGGGCTTTGGGAGTCACCCAACAACTTCCTATCGATGACAGGCACACCTACGCCAAGGAATATCTGCTGAGCCAGATTGCGGTGCTAATGGGTGGAAGGTCCGCGGAAGAAATGTTTCTTAATCATATGACCACCGGAGCCGGCAACGATATACAGCGCGCCACGGAGCTGGCCAGAAAAATGGTCTGTGAGTGGGGAATGAGTGATGCGCTCGGTCCCCTAACCTTTGGCCAGAAGGAGGAGCAGATCTTTTTGGGCAAAGAGTTCGCCCGTCACCGAGATTACTCCGAAGAGACAGCCATCACGATAGACACCGAGATCCGCAGGTTTGTCACGGAGAACTACCACAGAGCCGCATCGGTAATCGCGGAAAACAAAGAAACCGTGCAACGTATCGCAGAAGCATTGCTGGAACGTGAAACCCTGAACTCGACAGAGCTGGAAACCCTTATGGAAGGCCGAGAACTGCCTCCGATGGAAAAACCCGCGCCTCAGCCCAAGGGCAAAGAGAAGGCTGAGGTCTCGCCGGCAGATCATCGCGATTTGGTCATAGGCGCTCCACCAAGGGCCCCTGATCCCGGAAAGGTTTGAGGCGTGGAGCAGCGCACGAAGCCACGTCCGTGACTATATTCGACGCAATCACAATATTTGAAAGGGCCGATTTGAAACCCGCCCCTAGAAAGTTGTCCGCGCAGCCTGAGGCGGTCTGAAAATTGGGACTGTCTGCATATTTTAACAATTCCATGACCCTAGCTCCAATTCCCTTGCCATATCGCGTACTGGACCCTTCATCTCATACGCTTGTCATGGGCGTTGTTAACACTACCCCGGATTCCTTTTCCGACGGTGGAAAATATCTGGATCCTGACGTGGCCATCAGCGCGGGCCTGGAGATGCTGGAAGTCGGCGCTGACATAATCGACGTGGGGGGGGAATCGACGCGCCCGGGTTCCTCGCCGATCGACGTTGAGGAAGAGATCTCCCGGACGCGACCCGTAATTAACGGAATACTTAAGGGCCGACCTGATGCGGTAGTTTCCATAGATACAAGACGGCGACCCGTGGCGGAAACCGCTATCAAAGCCGGGGCGCAAATAATCAATGACGTGACCGGCTTTCGAGACGATCCGAGCATGATAGATCTCGCGCGGGAGTCCGGTGTCGCCGTAGTGGTAATGCACATGCTGGGCTCGCCTAAAACCATGCAGATAGACATACGTTACGAATCTTTTCCCCATGACATCTACGAGTTCTTTCAGGAGCGGATTCGAGTTCTGGAAGGCTCCGGGATCTCTCCTGACAAAATCATCATAGATCCTGGAATCGGGTTCGGCAAAACCTTCGATCAGAATCTGATCCTGCTCAACCGCGTGGAAATGTTCAAAGACCTTGGAAAGCATGTCTTAATAGGGCCCGCCAGAAAAGCATTCCTTGGGAAGATCCTCGATCAACCGGTTCCTGCGGAGCGCGACATAGGGACTATGGCGGCTATAACCGCGGCTGTCATGAGGGGCGCCTCGATTGTGCGGGCTCACAATGCTGCTTACACTGTTCAGGCTTGCAAGGTCGCTGACGCTGTGCTCAGGGAGAGGGTGGAAGCTTGATACTCGGTGTTGGGGTTGATCTGGTTGAAGTACCGCGCATGCAAAGGATTCTGGAGCGACCCTGGGCCCGCCGATTCATCGAAAGAGTATTCTGTCCTGAAGAAATCGCTGCATGTGAAAGGGCCGCCAGACCCGCGGAAGCTTACGCCGCCCGATTTGCGGCCAAGGAAGCGGTTGTAAAGGCGCTCGGGACCGGCTTCTCCAAAGGGATAACACCGGCCGCGATAGTCGTATGCGGCGGGGAGAGGACCCGGCCCACAATACGCCTCCAGTTCAAAGCATTGGCTCTAGCCGAATCCGAAAATATATCGGAAATCCATGTGTCCTTGACGCACACAGCCGGCGGCGCCTGCGCTGTGGTCGTGATCGAAAAAAAATAAGACAATTCACCGCAGAGATCGCAGGGGACGCAGAGAGGGAAGACGGAAGAGGGAAGAGGGGAGAATGCGGGGGAACCCGCTTTTTGCAAAAAGCCGGGTTCCCCCGCAGCCCCCTCCGGCAAAAACTCCTAAACGGCTGGCGGAACTGTCCGGAAAATATCGGTTATTTGGCCTTCATGATGGAGACAGAGCCTCCATGTCACTCGTTCCCAGGCAGAGCCTGGAACGAGGAAAAGGGAAGGTAAGGGGGCGACTCGCCAGTCACCCCTACGCTCGCGCAGATGTAAGACCGGCGCTTTGGCGGACACACAGGTCCGCCCTACATCAGCCTTTGTGGTTCAGCCAGCCATCTAGGCGATTTTGGAGAGGGGCTTGGGGAGGGCGGTTTTGCAAGACAGCCCTCCCCAAA
>Ga0172371_10000093_pt1 | contig 116520 bp, 95 predicted proteins | sample Lak12m_FD_114543 | JGI IMG/M metagenome (GOLD analysis project Ga0172371, IMG submission 114543) | Freshwater microbial communities from Kabuno Bay, South-Kivu, Congo - kab_022012_12m | ecosystem: Environmental > Aquatic > Freshwater > Lake | place: Democratic Republic of the Congo: South-Kivu...
ACTATTACTTTTTCTACGTGACTACACTTGAAAAAATAATGTGCTCCCTTTCATTCCCCCCTGCGGGGGTAATTCGCACTATTACTTTTTCTACGTGACTACACTTGAAAAAATAATGTGCTCATTATAAAAATCCCGCATCAACTCTTACATTGATGCGGGATTCCACCTAACCTCTAATACCCTTTTTCTACCATACTCATGCTTAGAACTTAAATTCTAATTGCGTTCTGACGAAAAACGCCGCGTTTTGATCACTGGTATAGAAACTACCCGGAATAAAATACTCGGTCAAAACATACGCGCTGATCGTCTTCGAAAACACATAATCGGCCTTACCGCCAAACAACTGGCCGCGAGTCTTTCCATCATTAAACGGAGCCGTGCGGTCAGCCATTAACATTCTTTCCGGAGCCATCAGAAGCATATAATAGGAAGTAAGTTTCAGCTTGCTGGTCGGACTTACCACCAATTGGGTCCTCGGACCGGACAAATTTGACCAATAGCCGTATACGCCGGTATCTTTAGAGTTCGCCATAGTACTGGCATATATTTCTGACCACAGCGGAAACCGGCAGAACAGCGGATTAAATCCTTCGATCTTATCCGTTTTTGGGTTATCGCCTGAATAATAGATATACCCTAACGAAACGACCGGCTTCCAGTTCATATTGATCGAACGGTCGACAAAACCGTAACCGCCCAAGCCGGTGCGGTCTTGATTGCCATAGGTACCAAACTGGTAAGCAGCCTGTCCGCGCAATGTCCATGGATTACTGGACCACTTCGCGTAACCGCCGAATGTATTTAAAATCCCTTTTTCACCTAAAAGTTTACCGGTACCGTATTCGTCGTCTTCTCTCTTAAAAATATAGTAACCTTCTAAGTTTGTCTTCTTAATCAATTCTTTGTTCTTCCAATATATAGCATAGGCTGATTCTTTTGTCTGGTTTAAAGCAGTTGCGGTCTTATCTTCATTGAGTACCGGAAGAAAAACATCGTCACGAGTGTCATAAATAGAAAGAAAATCAATAGTATTGTTCTTGTCGATCGTCCAGACGAACTTTGCTGCGTTAAAATAGAATGAACGGGAACCGTCTGCTCCGGTTCCATCGGCAATAAGCCAGTTCTCGCCGTATTGCCCGAGTAAATCCTGTCTACCAAGCCGGAGATCTACCGGTAGATTCAAGATTTTCTTGACGTCAACGTACAATTGATCAAAGAAGACTTCATTGATGTCAAAATGAAATACCTTCTTTTTGCTCGTTGACTGGAAATAATACGTCCAAGGCCTGAATTCATTCGTCAGCTTCGCGTACACGCTGAACCACTTTGTAAAATCGGCTTGTCCCCATAGAGAGGTCTTTATTCTAAAATAGTTGCGGTTATCCTTTGACTCGTTTGTTCCGCCTTTTGTCTGCAAGTCCGTGTTGTTTTGAAGAAATTCATGGCGCAACCTCAAATACGGCCCCCATGAAAACTTCACTGCCGCGACTGCGCTCATCTCTGTGGCAAATACTGCCAGAAGCAACAGTACTGCAAGACCTATTTTCCCTTTCCTAAACATTACGCACCTCCTTTTTCCTATCTCACTCTTGAGTATCAAAACTTCCTTGTCTTGCTGATTCCCCTACTTCTTTGCTACCCCTATCTATTATATATAAACGTCTTACCGACTTGTCTGAATTATAGCACCTGATAAATCCATGTAAAGTATTTTTTTATTATTTTCTATTATACTATTATTGCCCCTTAAGAACACTTTTTATTATGTTGTATTATAAATCAGTACAATATTACTATATATTGTGCTTTTCCAAAGAACTACCACTATCCCTTTGATTAACCCGAATAATGCACTAACATTATTCGCCCAGAGGGTCGACCGATAAAATCGGTAGATTTAATCGTGTATTGTCGAGGTTATCCTAAAAATGAACAAATACCTGTTGATACTATGGTATCGTTTATCAACCTATGAAGTATCAAAACGCTACTGATGAATAACTCGTCTAATTGCATTTTTGGGGTTGATAGTAAGAAGTGAACCCGGTGGATTTAGAAGAATTCAGTCAATAAAATAAACACTCCGAGGCCTAAGAAAAGGATTGTCAGGAATATTTTAATCATTCCAAGATGTTTCTTTAAAAATTCGCTCATTTTCAGTGAACTGACGCCGGCAAGCGCAAGAATGAATATAAACACCAAAGGAGTAATAAACATACTGTTGTAAAAGAAAAGATATCCCAATGCTTTTGCGCGCAAATGGGATACTTTCATGATCAAAGCGATCGTCGGGACATAAACCTGGCCCGTGCAGACAGCTTCCAGCAACGAGACCGCCACCCCTACCGTAAAGGCACCGGCAGCCATTTGTAAAAAAAAGGTCTTTTGTCCCCGGTGTCGGTACTCCTTCGCGAAAATGAGTTGAATACGCTTCTTTATGGCCGCCGGAAGCTGCAAAAGCGCTCCATCCGCTTGTCCGGTCTTCCTAATAACCATATAATCGTAGAAAGAGAAGCCTGCCAGCGCGAAACAAAGCACTATGATAAGAACATAGAAAAGTTTAATAAAGTAATAGAAAATATTGAGCGAATAGAGAAAATTAAACAGCCCCATGCCGATAAGGAAATAGGTTATGAATACCGCCAGAATATAACAACTGCCTATAAGGACCATCTGCCGCCGGGAATACCCGTAAACGCTTAAAAATGAAATAAACAAGATGATCACCGCGAACGCGCACGGATTTATACCATCGATGAGCCCGGCCCCCAGGATCGCCCAGAAGCTGAAACTCTTAAACCGTTCTATCAGGGGGTCATTTTCAGATTGGGCAACATCAGCCGAGGCGGCAACGCCCTGAGAAGATGCATTTTGGCTTTTAGCGAAAAAAGCGTCCAAAAGCGTAAAAATATTGTCTTCTATTTTATCCGAGCCGATCAGAAGATATTTCTCTTCATCCGAAAGTACCGTGTAAAACGCCGGAACGTATGCTTCCATTTTATATTGCCTGCACAGATCTAAAAATTCACCCATGGCGTTTTCCTGGCCCGTGTTCTTCATCACAATACGGACCTTATTGTTATACTTCTTCTGAATGACCGGGACAACCTCCTGTTTGATCTTTAAACAGTGGTTGCAATGAGAAGAATAATAAAACGTAATGGTAGGTTGGACGCCTGCCCACGCGTATTCCGTGAGAAAAACGGCGCTGACCAGTATAAAACCGGCGAGGATCTTCTTAATCATAGGCGATTCAAAGTACGGGACAGGACATTTATTACTTTTTTCTCTGTTCAGCGAGAAAACCATCCAGCAGTTTAAAGACATTCAACTCGATATTATCGACCCCGACCAGCAGATACTTCTCTGACGGAGATAAAACAACATACAAGGCCGGGACAAACGGGTCGACATGATATTGCGAACACAAGGCCAGGAATTCCTTATATACTTTCTCTTCGGCGTTATGTTTACGCACAATGGTAACGGTATCCGCATATTTCTTTTCAAGTACCGGGATCACCTCGTTTTTAACTTTTATGCAATGTACGCAATGCTCTGAATAATAAAAAGTGATCGGGATCTTACCGGTAGTGCCCTGCGCGTACAAAACCGCCGAACACAATACCGCGGTACAAAACGCAATGATAGTTTTCATCTACATACACCCCCTATAGGTATCAAAAACCCTCTTATCCCCGTTGCCCAAATACCCATGGCCATAGTCGAATGGTATAGCGAGACGGGACGTCGCCCCCCACAAAGACGCAATCAAAACCCCGCAAAGCTTACCCCTGGGGGCTCCCGGGGAAGCTTACTTCTACCTTACTCTTCATCCCGCCGCGGACCGAAAACAGTCCGGTGATCTTCACCCGCCGCGGGGAAAGAAGTTTTACAAGATCCTGCAGGATCTTGTTGATAACGTGTTCGTTAAACGATTTTACCTGCCGGTACGAATACAAATAATATTTCAACGATTTCAACTCGACGCACCGGCGGGACGGAACATATTCAATGGTTATCTGAGCAAAATCCGGCAACCCCGAAAAAGGGCAGATGCAGGTAAACTCATCCGTAGAAAGTTCTATGACGAGCTCCTGTGACGGATACTCATATTCGAAAGTCTGCAATATGGACGCATCGATCTGGTCGACAGTATAGGTCTTGCCGATGAATTTCTGCGCTTTCTTTTCCAGTGAAGAACTCTTACGGTCAGCGTATATCATACGATACTCCTTCAAAGTACGATTTATAGCAGCGCCCCGCGGTCAAGCCCGGGGACCTTCTACTCCGCGAATAAACAATAGTATACCACTATCCGGGAATTTTCAATTGAAAAATCAGACCGGGCCGAGAGGCTCCCCAAGAAGGCCGGGATCTATTCTTTGAATTACATTACTTACGCAGGGCAAACACCGGGAATTTTAAACTCAAAGCCGCCAGCCGTTGGCCGGCACGCTCATCGAACGGGACATTCTGGACCAATCCTAACTGCTGCTCTACGCACGCGAGGGCCTTTTGCAGGTTCGTAGAGATATGTTCAAAGAGTTCGCCGGCCTGAGAAAAAAGGCCGGTGTTGACATGTAAAAATACGATTCTTTTTAACGTATCGACCTCTACTCTATTCTCGGTCGATGAAGGTAAGATATGCACGGTTTTGATCCAACACCGGGACGCCGAACGCACAAGATGGTCTGATCGCTGAATAAAAGCGGAAATATCCCCACGGACCGCGGACGGGATCCTGTCATCCACAATGACCCTCGCACTGCTGCCGTCTTTGATATACAACTTCGGATACATATTCGAAATACACCGGAGGCTGCCGTTAAAACTGGCTAGGCGGGAGATCTCTATTTCCGGCTGCACTATCCGTTCCGGCTTCAGCGATAATTTCGGCAGGGTAAACCCTTTATCTTTATTGAATAAGATCACCTGCCGGCCCTGGCTATCCAACAATACGCTGAAATTCGCCAGATTCAGGTACAACTCCCTCTCATCAATACTGACGATATCCGAAGGCCGCAGCCGTTGTTCCTGAATAAACCTAATAAATTCGCCGTTATCTTTCACCATCTCATAATAATATGGATCGATCAGTAGTCTTGCCCTGCGGTCTCGCGTGCACGAGGGAGGGACCACATTAATGACCGTATCGATATGGGGAGAATCCAGGACAACGTCGGCACGCGTGCGAGGATTACGCGCCCAGATGAAGCCTCCGGGAAGCGCGTATATTTTAATACGGAGTTCCCCGGCCAGGCGCGCTAAATCCGTTTTGGTGAATGTTTCGTCTAACGCTTCCTGAGAAACGAGAATAAAACGCGTCGCGGAAAAACCGGGAACAATGATACCTCCCTCACTGAGTAAACCCTTGCTCATATTCGGTATTCCCTGTTTATGGCAAAGCATATACGTAAAATCATCGTCCAACCAGGCAAACGTATCGCGTACCCACGAAAGCGTCTCGGCCAAAGCTTGTACTCGTACATGTGGATGTATCGACCGGATAGCCTGCAATACCGCTCGATGTTCCGAGGGTATGATCGTTTCCTCAGACTGCTGCCATAAAAATGTAAAATCTATCGGCAAAAGGAACCGGGCGATCTTAGAAACAACCGGATTCTCGCCGTATTTGTCCTGTATCTCTTGCTCTTTACGCTCAATACCCTCACGCATCAATCTTCCGCCGCCATACAGCAGCAACAAGATCAGAATAAAACCGCAAAAATTCGGAAACCTGCTTAAAATGACAGAACTCCGGGGCAACTTTCTACCGGCTGCGCAAAGTTCTAATAAAGCCCAATATTCCTCGCTGGTATCCTGACAGATGGCCGTGTAGCGGTCCCGAATAAAAGCCTTGCTCGAGTCTGATAGCCGATGATACGCATCGACGGCGGCCCGGATTATTTCGGGTATGACTTCTTTCGTATCCGCGTTCAATATTAAATAACTGCTCAGATATTTTTCTACGATGTGCATGTAGAAAGATTCCTGCGCGGAATCTACCGTGGCCGGCATCCTGTTCCCTTTACAGAGATCCTCATAAACAATAGTCAAAAAAGATAAGGCCGCAGCCACGGCTCTTTCATGCTCCGGGCCGCTGAAATACGTTAATACCGGTATTACTCTTTCATTCCGGGGGCGTTTTAAATAGGAAAATACCAAAGGCGGGATTGGATTCACTTTTTGCGGCAAGATTTTCTTAGCGTTCGATAAAAACCCACTCTGTAACGACTCTCTAATAGCCGACCGAATCGAAGGATTTCTTAGTCTAATCATTATAGTTTCGGTTGATTCAATTGAAATACTAACACACAGTGGTATAGAGTCAAGATATTTTTAATAATACTATTTCCCGGGGAACTTAGTTTGAACGGGAAAGAAGGTATGATATGAAATTCTTTGCGCCGCGGACTTTCCGGTAGAGATCAGAAAAACTGCGGGTATCGAGAATAAATTGCAGCATGAAAAATGGGCGGAAATAGAACTGTTTCAGCCCTTTATCGACGAAACGATCCATGTCCAGCCCGGTAAAATCTTCATAGGCGACAATCGAACTTTGTTCGCCGGAATTCAACCATCGCGTATAATCTTCAGTTTTCAGGTAACCCCGTTTCTTGCATTCCCGGTAAAAGTCCGTCCCCGGAAAAGGAATAGCCGCGGAAAACTGTAGCGTCGCGCACCCTAACTCCATCGCGAACTTAATAGTCTGTTCCGCGGTTTCTTCGGTCTCTCCCGGCAAACCGATGACAAAACATCCGTGGACTTTTAGTTTCGCTTTTCTTGCGGCCTCCATAAAACGCACGCTATCGGCAATGGCCAGGCCTTTTTTTGAATTATCCAAAATGTGCTGAGAACCGGATTCAAACCCGACCAATAATTCCCGGCAGCCCGCCGTTTTCATCATCTTAAACATCCCTTCATCGGACGTATCCGCCCGGCTGTTCACGGAAAACGTTATCGAAAGATTTCTCCGGAGTATCTCTTCGCAGATTTTGACCGCCCGCGGAGCGTTCACGGTGAAAGTATCGTCTTCAAAAAAGAATTCGCCTTTTTTTATCCGCGGGAAAATATCGATGACCCAGGCCAATTCATCCACCACGTTTGCCGGGCTGCGCAACCGGTACTTTCTGCCGTGCATGGCCTGCGGCCACAGGCAAAAGCTGCACTGAAAAGGGCATCCCCTGCCGGATATCACGTCGACGTACGGATAGAGCTTTCCCCCATCAAAGTATTTGAAAAGATTTAAATCCTGCCATGCCGGAAACGGAAGGGAATCAAGGTCTTCGATAAAATGACATTGGGCCCGGACAACGCCTTGTCCGTTTTTAAGATACGCGACGCCTTCAGGGCCCTGATCGATGTCCGGATAAGTTGAAATAATGTCCCGGACCGTATACTCATATTCTCCCAAAGCGATGACGTCTACGAAACCCTCCGCGGCGCGCAACACCTGTTCGGGAACGGCCGACACGTGCGGGCCGACCATGATCACCACGGCCGAAGGGCATTCTCTCTTAACGATACGCGCGCAGTCGATATCCGAATGAATGGACGGGGTCGTTGAATCCAGCACGACAAAATCCGGTTTTTGCCCCCGGATCAACTCCGCCAGATCTTTTTTGGTCTTATTTTCCGCGACTAAATCGTATACCCGCGCGTCCCATCCTTCCCTTTTCGCGACCGCTGCCGCGTAACACAGCCAATCCGGCGCGCGCAACACCCGTCCGCGGGTACGCGCAGCCCAACGCTGTGTCCGGCAGAAATCCTTTACGAAAGGTTCATTGAGAAACAGTATTTTTTTCATGGACTGTCGGCGGTAAGGAAAGCTGCTGCGCTAAATCGATCCGGAAAGAGAATTTATAGATCTTGACGATATCATCAAAAGCCGCGGTCTGATTCTTGGCAAAAGCCGCGATCTGCCGGCGCATTTCCTGCTCAATGCCGGCCGCTCCGGCAGCCTGGGCAGTCAGAAAAAGCATGCATTTTTGCCTGATATTATAGGGGTCGAATTGATAGGCCCTATACGCGTAGGCATAAGCGTCCGCGTACCGTTTCTGCAAATAATCGCACAACGCCAGATTATAATAGTAGCTGGGGTCCCACGGAGAGACCAGAGATCCCGAAAAAAACAACTGACGGGCTGCGTCAAACATGCTCAACGAGAGTAAAACGCGGGCATATAAATTACTCTCGATTGCTTCCTCTTCCGAGAGTAACCGGGTATTGACCTGAGCGGCCCTTTGGGACGCCCATGACGGCCAATCGCGGGCAATAAGGTCTTGCGGATGCCGTAACGCGCTTTTACGGCAAAAGATATAGACGCTTCGGTCCATGTATACTAACTGCCAATCTTTCTGATAATACAGCATTCGTACTATCGAGACATTGACGATCGGCTGCAACACGGTATTTATCCGGTATTTGTCCAACAACGCCCGGTACTTGAGAATATCCTCCTCGTTGAAAAGGTCCCGGCCGAGAAAATAGACATACTCTTTGATCAAAGCCCCTTCCAATCCACGGCTGTCGATAAATACTTTCTTGGGGTAACAGTAAAAATAAATCGCCGACCCGTTGTTATAGGTATTTAATATCGTGTCCGGCAGGTCTTTATTCTTAATGAATTGGATCGCCTCTTCGGATATCTCGTTGTAGGAATGGTGCGTCATCGTCTGGAAATATGCCGCGAGCCCTTCTTTCTTGATCAGGCCGGCGGTAAAAATGATCGGCAATTTGAAAGCGTTCAGCAGGGTCATGGCGATGATATATTGCAGAAAGAAGACGCGCAGCGGCGTGACCAGATGTTTCCACCGCGAAAACTTTTCCACAACGCGGTCTTTCAACGCGTACAGATTATATCCGGCGATCGGGACCGCCAAAACGCAGAAATACAACATGCTCCGCAACGAAAGAAAAGAAAACAACAAAAAGAAGATCCAGATAAAAATAAACCTATTCACGCGCCGGGTCTGCCGATAGTGCAGCACAAAACTCAGCGCGGATATACCGATAAGCGCGAAATAGTTCATCTTGATATAGGGATTCGGGAAAAAGAACGGGCTGCGCAATTCGACGATATCCAGCAGGCTATAATAGCTACTTTTACTTGCGAACGCGGCCTGCCCGAGAACGACCTCGAAATTTTTATAGCCGTCGGGATTAAGCCCGCAGGCGGCCACCATGAGGACCAGAAGCCCTAACCATTTATATTCGGCTTTTTCTTCAATGCTGCGCTCGACGACCCGCCCGCCCAAATATAAAAAGAGTAACAGTAACCCCAGGACATAAAACGTATGGATGTTTACCCAGAGAATATGCACCAGAAGGATAGCGCACGCGGCCCGGTTGCCGATCCAGCCTTCAGGGCCGGTGTTCTTTTCCTGGTCGCGGATCAACAGAAAGATATAGAACGCGATAAACAACACGCTGAATATGTCCGGACGGGGAAAAAGCCTGCTGGAAAGAATATAGACCAGAAAAAAAGGCAGGACCCAAAAAACTTTCTTGTTCTGCAGCGATTTAAAAATAACATAGCATATCGCAAATGCCATGGCAACGTTAAACAAAGACACCCCGGCAAAACCGCCGGCGGCATAGACCAGATAAATAAGCACATCGAACAGCCAATTATGCGAATGCAGCGGCGTATGTAATGTCGGAAAGACAAACGGCTCCTGGCGCACCATTTGCCTGCTGTTCCAGATAAATTCGCCCAGTTTTATATGCCGCAGGAAATCCGGGTCGACCGACGGCCGCAGGGCGTAGAAAAAGAGTACCACCGAAAAGAAAATAAAAATACCCCAGGAAAGATACCGCCAGCTTTTCATCGTCGTGGATTGGAAAAATATAACAGATCCGAGAAAAAAGAAGAGAAAATCAATTGGATCCCGATAATACTCACGGTCAACGCGAAAAGCGCTTCCCGGACCATATGAAACTCACCGAAACGCACGGCGATCCACTGTACGAGGATCCACACGTTTATCAGACAGCCGGCAGCGAAGATCGCCCCGCCGGTAAAAATACCTTTATCCGGCGTAAAGAACCTCTCGAATATTCTCAGGAAGCCGTCCTCTTTGAAAAACCCCTGTTGCACGCCGTACATCTTGGCAAAATACCCCAAAGCCATGAGTTGAAACCCCAAAAGCGTCGTGAAAGAAAACAGCACCATAAAATGGACGTCCATCGTATGCATCCCCACATTGAGCGGGCCGCGCAAAAGCAAAAGCACCATCAGAAAGCTGAACACAAAAGTGCTCAGCCCGGGGATCATATAGAGCCACGTCGGACTGAATAAAAGCATACATTTAATATGACGCCAGGCATCTTTCCAACGCGAGAGTTTTGAGACCCCTTCCCTCGGATAATACGATATCGGGACCTCCCGGATCCGCAGATGCTCGCGGATCGCCGCGACGACCATCTCTGAAGCGAATTCCATGCCTTTCGATTTAAGGTTCATCCGCTGATAGGCTTCTTTCGTAAAGGCGCGAAACCCGCAATGGATGTCATTCACCGTGGTTTTTAAGAAGAACCGCATCATCCCGGAAAGGACCGGATTTCCCAAATACCGGTTCAGAAAAGGCATCGCGTTCTTGTGCATGCGGCCTTTGAACCGCGAGCCGATAACGAATTCAAAGCCGGCGTCCAACGCCTGGATAAATCCCGGGGTTTCCATGAAATCATAGCTGTTATCCGCGTCCGCCATGACGATATACTCGCCGTTGGCCGCGGCGATACCCCGCAAATAAGCCGCGCCATATCCCCGTTCATGTTCAACGACGACGCGCGCGTTCTTTTCCCGGGCGATCGCGACGGAATTATCCGTGGAATTATTATCGACCACGATGACTTCCGCGGACGCAAAGCCCCGCGCGATCAGATCATTGATCTTATCAAGGCACTTACCAATACCCCGCTCTTCATTCAAGCAGGGTAAAACGAAAGAGATCTTCTTGTTCATAGGTATATTAAGCCCCGCGGGTATTATTCAAACGACATTCCGCAACGGAATGAATCTGCTGGAGGATCGTTCTGTAACAAAAAAGGGGGAGTAAAAATACTCCCCCTTTTTATAGCAACCGATATCACTCTACTCTTACTGGATTTGCGTACCTGCACATGTCGTCGCGTTTGTAGCGTAATCAGTGTTTGCCTGATAATAAATGATCCCTTCGTCCGTGACGCAAAAACTACGAGAACCCGTTTTATTCCGGATCTGAGGGTTCGCGACCACGGCAAACATAGTTGAGTTACCGACTCCCAAGGTGAACGTATACCCCTGTTTATTCCCGGATCCTAATGCGGAATCAATATACGGCGGGGTTGCGCCGGATAAATCAGTCAATGCCGCAGCGTAATTCGGATTTCCGGTGCGATACCCATGCTGACCCGTAACGATCGTGCGTAAACCGGCAATAGCCGCGGTCTCATTAGCATTAAGACGAGCTCTAAGCAAGTTCGGAATCGATATCGCCGCTAACAATGCAATAATCGCGACAACAATCATGACCTCGACAAGCGTAAAACCTTTTCTTTTCATAGACCCTTCCTCCTTTCACTGACTATAGAAAAATATAACCCGATAATATTATACCGAAAATCCCCGCCGTGTCAATAATGCTCTTCTTGAGGTCCACGGCTACTCTTCTCTATCCACTCGCATGCTTAAAAAACACTCTTCCCGGCATTAATGAATAACGATCTTATCTCCGGTGATCTTTGAATTGGGAATAACGACTCTCTTTTTATCCGGCGTGACCAAGATCGTATTGAAAATCTGTATTTCCTGGACCGTTCCTAACGCCCCGGAAGCCTCGATAACATCTCCTACTTTGAATGTCCGGAAAAGGATCAACAATACGCCGGACGCAAAGTTCGCCAACGATCCCTGCAAAGCCAGGCCGACAGCCAGGCCCGCGGCACCGATGATCGCGATAAAAGACGTCGTTTGTATCCCCAATTGCCCCAGAGCAGCGACAGCAACAAAGGTCAATATACCAAAATAGATCATGGTCCGCGCAAATGAAGAAAGTGTGCTGTCCACTTTTGCTTTCTGCATGGCCCGATGTGCGATCCGATGCGCGACAACATGAGCAGCCCAACGGCCGATCACGTAAATAAGGACTGCCGCGACAAGATTTAACCCGTACTGAATGATATACCCTGAAATTTTATCGACAGTTTCTCTCATACATATTCCTCCTTCGTGGCTTCTCCCCGGTCAGATCATTGACACGCGGTCGCGATGAGTTTCTCAAGTTCTTGCCGGCGGGCGGTAAATTGTTCGATCTTAAACGTCAAATATTTCATCTCGCCCTCGATCGAAGGTTTATCCAGGAAAGCTTTCGCCACCTCATTATTCGGCTCCATAATAAGCAGCTTCCCAAACTCGTGTTTGGCATCTTCCATGAATCCTTTTTGATACCGCTCCTGGGCATATTCGCAGAGCGTAGCCACCACCATCGAGCTATTCATCGTCTTGCACGATTCGCTGATGATTCTTTTTAACTCATCAAGCCGCGCGGTCAAAACGCCGATCCGTTCCTGTAAATACTGGATCTCCAGTTTGATGTCCGGCTCGATCAAATACGCTTTAGCCGTTACGTTATTGGGATCGACCAACAATAGTTTCTGAAATTCGTGGCGGGCGTCCGCGGTATAACCGCCGTCATACCGCTCTTTGGCATATTCACAGAGAGCGCGGACCGCGTTTTCGCCCGTATCCGCGGAAAAAAGCGCGGGCTGTATGATACTCGCGCAGACAAAACAGAAGAAAAGAATATGTGCGGGTCTTCTCATCGTTTATTGTTTAATGAACACGCCTCAATCATAATCGTGCATACTATACCACAGAATATTTTAGCGAACAAGCGGAATTGACTTTGCTCAAAAGTAATAGTAATATGCAATAGTATCGGGGGTATATCGGGGCCGAAAAAAACTGTCAGTTTAAACCGCAAAACAAAAATACCGTCTGGACATTCAAGATCGATCATGAAAAAACCAAATGTCCATCTTCACACCGTCAGCTACAACTTTAAAGTCTTCATGGTCTGGTTTATCTTTCTTATCGTCGGCTTAAAGCTCCTGTTTTTGCATTATTATCCGAACGTCGAAATCCTTCCCGATAAAGCCCTCTTAGCTTCCATCCTGGTGATCATGTTGTATCTCTGGATCCAAGCCATGCAGGACCGGGCAAACTTAGTGAATTTCAACAAAGACCTTTTGGCTGCCTACGAACAGCTTAAACAGGCGGAAATCGACACGATCTCCGCGCTGATCAAAACGGTTGAAGCCCGCGACCCGTATACCTGCGGGCATTCCGAGCGTGTCACCAAAATAGCCGTGGAAATCGCCAAAGCTATGAACGTCGAACCCGATGTCCAGGAAAGAATCGGGAAATCGGCGCGGTTACATGATATCGGAAAGATCGGCATCAACGACGCGATCCTCCTGAAGAAAGAGAAACTGACTGACGAGGAATGGGCGCGCTTACGCGAACATCCGCAAAAAGGCGCGGAAATACTGAAATCCTTGAAATTCCTTCAGGCGGAAATGAAGATCATCCTACATCACCATGAACGCCTTGACGGGAAAGGATATCCTGAAGGACTAAAAAAAGAAGATATCCCTCTGGAAGCGCAGATCATTTCCGTCGCCGACACGTTCGACGCGATGAACACCGTACGCCCCTACCGCCAAGCCCTGTCCCGCGAACATATTATCGAGGAATTAAAACGGGTCGGAGGAAGCCAGCTTTCTCCGAAAGTCGTCGAAGTCTTCCTCGATATCCTGAACAAAAAACAGGAATTGTGGGATTCGCGTATCTAAGTTAGTTCCCGGAATAAAAACAAAACCCCGGACAGACTAAAATGTCCGGGGTTTTACCATACTGCGTCGCTCAGAACCGATCTTCACTTCATCTCTTTAAATACTCACCGCAACCTTACGAACACCGCCCGAGAAACCGCTGAAATCCGCCGCAGGGTTTACATTCATACACCGGCCAGCATTGCCCTGAAGGGCTCGTACCCGCGCATTGGCCGCGGACTTCTCTCGGCTTTTGGCCCGCCGGACATTGCGGCGGCTTCGGATAATTCGGATTCGGTACGCATTCATACGTCGGATAACATTTCCCCGGCATACCGCTGGTACATTTACCGCCGACTTCCCGGACCATTTGGTCCGCTGGGCATTGCGGTGGTTTCGGATAATCCGGATCTGGAACGCACTCATAAACCGGATAACATTTACTCGGTGTACCGCCGGTACATTTACGCCCGGTCTCTTGAATCATTTGTCCTGCAGGACATTTCGGCGGTTTCGGGTAGTTTGGATCAGCTATGCATTGGCATTTGGGCTTTTGAGCACACCCGCCACTGTTGACCGTGACACAATTTGCCACAGAACACATGACCATTTGTCCCGCGGGGCATTCCTGAGGATAGTCCGGATCAGGCTCGCAGATACATTTCGGCGGAGCGCAGCTCGTTGCTCCTACAGGACAATCGACCATAGAGCACACTTTTCTTTGCCCGACAAGACAAGCATCCGGATCCGGTTCACACGTACATTTTGGTGGAGCACAACTCGTCGATCCTACGGGACAATCTACCATGGTACAGATCCTTCTTTGTCCGGACGGGCAATAATTCGGGTCCGGCTCACAAACACAATAGTCTCCGTCAAAACATTTCTTATCTTTTGCCGTGCAAGCTTTGCGCAACCCGCAGGAAAGTCTTTGGCCAAGCGGACAGTCTTGGGGGCCGCAGCCGCACTTTGGCGCAACAGCGCACGCCTTATTCCCTTCGCAGCCTTTCTGCGATTCGCAGGCTTTCGTCAGGCCATCCGGGCAATAATCCGGATCCAAGGCGCACTCACACTTTGAATAACATCCCGACCCTGCAGCACAGGACTGAGAACAGAGGATCTTTTGCCCTTTCGGACAAAAGTCAGGGTCAGGCCGACAAGAACATTTTTCATCTCCGCTCCGGCAATGTTCACCACTGCACTGCACCTTCTCACACAGGACCTTTTGTCCAATAGGGCAGTCTTCAGGTTCACAGCGGCATTTTGGCGCACAGCCGGTAGAACCCGCCACGCAATTTGTGGCAACGCACGCTCTTTTTTGGCCGGCCGGGCAATAATCCGGATCCGGCTGGCACGAACACTTTGGGACACAATTTGCGCCCACAACACAATCCGTCGCGGCACACATCTTTTTCTGGCCGGCAGGACAATAGTCCGGATCCGGCTGACAGGAACACTTTCCTTCCGTTCCCGTGCACTGATCCTTAATACAATCGGCCTGTTCACATATAGCCTTCTGCCCTGTCGGACACTCGTTCGGCTTGCACAGCTGTGGAGCCAAAGATTCCGGAGGGCAATCGCAAACTTTCATCGAACTCGACCATACATGGCAGGCATCTTCCGGACAATTACAATTCGGGGTACCCGGCTGGCACTGGCACATGCTATCATCCCAGCGTTCACATGCTATTTCCGGGTTACAAATACACGGATTATCCACAACGCATGAATCGCCTTCCATATGATACCCCTTAGCACAGCACATCTCGACGGCAACGTCAGTACCGTAGACAACAACCGCGCTAAAACTGAGAGAAAGAATACTGAGAAATAACACCCATAAACAATGCGCGGATTTCATCATATAACCCCCCTTTTTGGCATATAACAAATACCGAGATAATTATACTGCTTCTTGATTACCGATATCAATAATAATATCTTCGCCGCTGAAGATACGCGTAATCGTTTACACTGTTTTTGCCTATTTTCTCCCGCTCTTTTTTGTGGTATAACTGTGAAGCTATGGCCGAGAATCTCACCCCGATGTTAGCTCAATACCAGGCGATAAAAAAAGACCACACCGACTGTATCCTCCTTTTCCGGTTAGGCGATTTCTACGAGATGTTCTATGATGACGCGCTCAAAGCCGCGCCGATCCTTGATGTGGTGCTTACGTCCCGCGGCAAAGGCGCCTCCGGGAAGATACCGATGTGCGGAGTGCCTTATCACGCCGTAAATACCTATATCGCCAAACTCATAAAAGCCGGATTAAAAGCCGCGATCTGCGAACAGACCGAAGACCCGGCCGCGGCAAAAGGTATCGTCAGGCGCGAAGTCATCCGGGTCATTACGTCCGGTACGTACATCGACGAAGCCAGTTCCGACCCCCGCTATCTGTTATCGATATACCCGGATAAACAAGGCATTGCCATCGCCTTCGTCGACGCGGTGCGCGGGACCATACTTTCCAACTACTATGAAAACGCTACTTTGGCCATAGAAACGCTTTCTAAAATATCGCTCTACGAATGCATCTACCCGGGATCCAAAGAAGACGCGGTCAAACAGATATTCCAGCATCCGCTCCTGCGGAATAAATCTATCCTCTTCAGCCCGTCTGAAGACTGGACATTCAACACGGACATCGCGCGAAAAAGCCTCTGCGAACATTTCAAGACCCAGTCGTTACGGGGGTTCGGCATCGATGACTTACCGTTGGCCGTCGCGGCCTGCGGCGCGCTCCTGGAATACATGAGAAAGATGAACCAACAGCCGTTGCGCCATGTCGACCGGATCAGTTTATACGCGGACAGCGATTTTGTCTTTATAACGCCCGCGGCCTGCTACGGCCTGGAGCTTGAGAAAGTACTGAAAACCATCGATACGACGTTAACGCCGTTAGGCAAGCGGATGCTGCAATCATGGTTATACCATCCGTTAAAAGACATTGAAGCGATCCAGAAAAGGCAGGACGCGCTGCGCACGCTTACTCAAACGCCCTCTTTACAGGATTCCTTGAACAATCTTCTTAAGAACACCTTGGATATTGAAAAAAGCTTATCCCGGATGAGCTGCGGGTACAGTAATGTCAAAGACCTGTTAGCTCTACGCTCAGTGCTTGCCCGCGTTCCGGAATTACAGGAAACTACGAATGCCTTCAGCGAAAAGAATAAGCTGTTTGCGGTCACGGATATACCGGATATTCGCAAGCTACTTCTGGAAGCGGTCAATCCGGATATTCCGCTGTCGAATCCGGAAGGCAAGATAATCAACCCGGGATACCATAAAGAACTCGATGAACTGCGCGATATCCAGGAGAACGGCAGGCAATGGCTGAAGAACCTGCAGGCTGAAGAAATAAAACGCACCGGTATCAATTCGCTGAAAATCGGATTCAACAATATCTTCGGCTACTATATCGAGATCAGTAAAGCCAACCTGAAGTCAGCCCCGGCAAACTACATCCGCAAACAAACACTGGTCAACGGCGAGCGTTTTATCACCGAAGCCCTGAAAGAATTCGAAGAAAAGATGCTCTCTGCCGTGGAGAAAATAAAGGCCATCGAGACAACACTCATAAAGCAGATCGAAACAGAAATACTGAACCATGTTTCCGGCCTGCATACTCTCTGCAATCAGCTGGCAACACTGGACACCCTGCTCTGCTTAAACACGCTGGCCAAACGGCCGGGATATTCCCTACCGATAATAACGAACACGACCGGAATCATTATCCGTGACGGTAAACATCCGGTCGTCGAGCAAATGCTGGACACTAAGTTTATCCCCAACGACACGCTTCTGGATTGCGAAGATAATCACCTGCTTATTTTAACCGGGCCGAACATGGCCGGAAAATCCACGTATATCAGGCAAACCGCCTTACTGGTCATCTTAGCCCAGATGGGCAGTTACATCCCGGCAGCATCCGCCGTCATCGGCATCGTCGACAAAATATTCACGCGCATCGGCGCGCACGACGAGATCAGCCGCGGGCAAAGCACCTTCATGGTCGAGATGAGCGAATGCGCGGAGATCCTAAATAATCTTTCATCACGCAGTCTGGTAATCCTTGATGAGATCGGCCGCGGTACGAGTACCTATGACGGATTCAGCTTAGCCTGGGCAGTCGCGGAATACCTGCAAAAACACAATGTCCGCGCGTTATTCGCCACGCATTTTCATGAACTGACCGCCCTGGCAAAAGAATTCTCCGGCGTAAAAAATTACAACGTCGCGGTCAAAAAATGGAAAGACGAGATCATCTTTTTACATAAAATAATGCCCGGCGGCACTGACGACAGCTACGGGATCTATGTCGCCCGGCTTGCCGGGATCCCGCAGGAAGTCATCGACCGCGCCAAACATATCCTGATGAAACTGGAAATACACGGCAATCTCCATGAAAAAGTCTCGGAGAAAACACCGCCGGAACAACAAGTACAATTGTTCAATGACTCCACTGATCCATCCCTCAAAAAAATAAAAGACTCTCTGGAGAAATTAGACGTTAACTCCCTGACTCCGATAGAGGCATTAAATAAATTACACGAATTAAAGGAGATAGTTAACAGTGACCAGTGAACAAGCGACAAGAGAACAAGTAAAAAAATAGATAGCATCGCATAAAAGCACACATTGATGATTGCCTTGTTTTGAACAGGGCGTGTGGAAGCCTGAGCGGGCACGGTTCCCGATACTTCGGGAGAGCGAAGGCCGGAACCGAGTGCAGTTTGACACGCTGGGGCAAACAAACGTCCCAGTGAGAAATAAGGCAATCATCAAATACAAGTTAAAAACAAACATTCATGAATAGAATACAAGTTCTCCCCCCAGAAGTCGTCAGCAAAATTGCCGCCGGCGAAGTCATCGACCGGCCGGCCTCGGTCCTTAAAGAACTGCTGGAAAATTCTCTGGACGCAGGCAGTACTCAGATCAAGATCGATCTTGGGCATGCCGGTAAGACCCTGCTGGAAATAACCGATAACGGCACCGGGATCGAACACGACGATATGGATAAGATCTTCCTGCGCCACTCGACCAGCAAGATCGTTTCAAGCGATGACCTGTTCTCGATCAATTCTTTCGGGTTCCGCGGCGAAGCATTGTATAGCATCTCCGCGGTATCGGATATTATTGTGCGCAGCAAGACCGCCTCCGATGACAGCGGCTGGGAAAACCTTCATCGCGGCGGAGTTGAGCTGGGAATAAAACCGGTCTCGATGAATACCGGGACACAAATCCAGGTCAAAGAACTCTTTTTTAATACCCCGGCGCGCAAAAAATTCTTAAAGACCGATGCGGCTGAACTGACACAGATACTCAATATTGTTATTCCCTATACCCTGCTTAAACCCAAAGTGCAATTCATTCTCAATAATAACAATAAAACCATTCTTCAATGCGATACACAGAATAGTTTTCTTGCACGGGCAACAACCGTACTTAATCTCGATCCTAAACAGTGCATTCAGACCAGTTCGAAGATCGAACACGCCAAAACGACCATTCAACTGATCTTAGGAGATATCAATATCCAGCGCGCGAAGAAAGATATGCAGTTCATCTTCGTCAACAACCGGCCGGTCCAAAGCCGGGCATTGAATTTTCAGATCAATCAGGCGTACCGAAATATTCTTCCTCCGGAAACGCATCCTTTCTTTATGCTGTTCCTCAACGTTCCGCCGCAAAATGTCGACGTAAACATCCATCCGGCGAAACGTGAAGTAAAAATAGGCGATGAACACGCCTTAGGGCTTTTCATCCGCGACCTTTGCGCTGAAACGCTCAGGTCCGGCACTGCCCGGCAAGCGCCGCTGGAGCCCCCACGGGTAAAACCTGTGGAGGGCGACGTCTCCCCTGAAATCGTTAACCCGGATGGGAGACGATTTCGGGGACTCAATCCCGGGAATTCTCCGAATTCCACGGGGCCTCTCCATTCATCCCCGCCTGCTCCCGAAGGGCGGGCAGGCACGGGCGCAGCCCGTGACATTCTGGCAAAGGGAATAACCAAAAGCGTGATACCGAGTTCATTGAACGAGACACGCGCGTTCCTGAACGCCCATGAAACCCAAACACCGGAATCGAAACCGGTGCAATATACCTTTTCACCGTCATCTGCTCAAACAGACAACATCAAAGAAGAAACAGGAACGTATGAATCGGCTCCTTCAATGAAGACAACCCTGCAGCACTCGCAGTATATCGGCTGTTTTGTAAAAAAATATCTCTTATTCGAAACCGCAACGTCACTGCTTTTAGTCGACCAGCACGCCGCGCACGAGCGCATCACCTTCGAAGCGCTCAAATACCAACTTGAAAAAGGAAAGATTGAAGTTCAACAGCTTTTAGCCCCGATCATCTTGAAACTGACGCATGAAGAGAAAATCAATTGGGATGAAGGCAAAGAAAAATTGGAACTTTTGGGATTATCTACGACACAGTTCGACCAGCAAACAATCGCTCTGCATACCTATCCTCTGCTGATCAAGAATCCCGAATTCGCGGTGAGGAACTTACTTGCCGGAGAATCGATAGGGCGTTGCGACCGCGAGACCTTAGCCCGCAGAGCCTGCCGGCAATCGATCATGACCGGACAGCAATTAACAAAAGAAGAAGCCGAAGAACTGCGCAAACAGCTTCTGCGTTGTAAAGATCCCTTCACCTGTCCGCATGGGAGGCCGACGGTGGTGGAAATGCAGGAAAAACAAATCGCAAAATACTTTTTGCGATAGTCACCGTGTGAACGAGGGACGACCGCTCATGTCCATTCGCTAAGACGACCGCTCACAAAGCTCGCTAGGACGTAGAACGAGAAAAGCTCTTGGCTCTTCGTAATTAGCTCTTATCAAACAAACATTAATTAATAGTTTTTTTATAAAGGGACTTCTGCCAGTCCCTTAACAACCCTCGGCTTCATTTCTTTGAGTTACAAATCTTTTAAGGGGCTTCCCACCCCTTAGACCCGGGCACCATTTCTTTGTGTCGACGAAAGAAATGGTGGAAAGAAAGCGACCCCGCTCAACAGCGCTTTTTTTCTTTATGATTTAGAGAAAACTGACTCGCCTCGCGCGGCTCGGTCTCGCTACCGACTTCAACATCCTGTCTCAGCGGCGCTCCAACCTCACGTTTCCGTCTATTTTCCTAAATCATAGAAAAAATAGCGCTTGGTTTCGCATGGGTAAAGCCGAATTTAGCGAAAATATGGCTTTATTTTCAATGGGGTAAAACAAGAATCAATTTTTAATGGGGTATACCAGAAAAGATTCCTTGAGATTCCAGAAAGTTTCTAGCGCAATACGCACGACGCACTGCGCAATACGAATCATAACTATGCTCTAGTCACTTTGACCATTTCGCCATCTTTAACTTTAGTTAAAACCTTCGGATCGCCTTCAAGCTTACCGAACACATTCACCGCGCTGGCAGGACGAATCTTTCCGTCTTTACTGTTCGGCGTCATACCAAAAAACAGGCAGAAGCACGGTCCATTTGGCCAGTATGCCACATCACCTAATTCAACAATCTCTTTGGCGTACTCCTTCTCAATACCCGTCTCCGGCTTAATGTAGAAGTAAACCTCTTCTCCCCACAACTCCCCCTTCGCCGTTATGGGTAGACTCTCCCAAATCAACTTTGCCGTTTTGGATTGATTGAGCGTCGTAAAAACTTCCAACTTATTTATCGTAATCTTAACCCGCATTTTTTGTAGTTTCTATTTTCGAGGTCTGGGGTTTCCCCTCTTTCTTCGTAATCTCCCTTTTCCACTTGCGATTCTCAAGTAGTGTTGATCTGTTTATTTTAAGACGTCTACACCCGCGAATCGATCGGATAATTCGACTAACTGTTTTGAACGTTGACTCATGCAGCCAAGGACTAATGGTAATTTTGTTTATACATTTAAGACTAACGGGCACTTTCTTTATTTTCTCATCGCCTTGAGAACTTTCATAAATAATCCTAAATTCGCTTTCATCTTCGAAGGGCTTCCTCTTCAAGAATGGCCATTGTTCAGGAGAAGGCTTCCTATTTTCCTTAATCCATTTATAATCCACATCGCCCCATCGAAGGTCTTTCATATTTTGTATCTGCTGAAGCACTTTTTTTTTATCAAACTCTATGCAAATCCCAGCCTGACCGTCAGAATAAATCTTCCAATGATGATATGTTTCACGACCCGATGTAAAACATATAGCTAAAACGGCTAGCAGCTTTTTCTCCTTTCTATACTCCTCAATATAATAGGAATCATTACGATCTTCCCAATTCGCGGGGTTTAAAAGGGCGATACATCGACTTGTAAGCATTTCTAAAAGGATAGGTAAACTTGTAAATCGATTCAACACGTTTCTTTTCTTCATATTTATGTGCGAGTTATTAAATAGTCCTAATTCCAAGGCCTAACCCTATCGCCCTTTGAAATCTTCTTTCCTTTACTCGTAGGGATAAACTTCTTTTTGTCAGACAGCTTTGCTAGTTCAAAATGTAATGCACATAGAGAGTCTTTTACCACTTTTACATCTTCATCGTTAATATGCAGTCATGATAAATTCATAGTTTCAGGGTCTACCCTTGGATCATTCTCATCATCTCCACTTAGAATTACTTTTTCTCGTTCTCACTAAGTGGTTGATCAGAATAAACTCCTTTTTCAAACTTGGCTTTTTGATCAACTGCCATTGTCCTACCAAGATATTTAATAAGGCTTTGAAAAATCGATTTCGCTTCTCCATTTAATCTCATATACGTCTCTGAACCTTGGATATCTTTAAAATTCCAATTAAAATGATCAAGTACTGTGGGATGCTTCTGAATAAATTCAATCATTTTCTCTATTTCAATCTTTGCATCTTGCAAATGCTGTTTTAACAAATATTTTGCAATCACCAAATAAAAATAATAAACAGTTTCTCTCTCGTCTATTGCATTTTTTCGCAATTGGTTAATCTTTTCATCGAAGCTACTATAATCTTCGAGAATAAGATATAGCTCTAATAAATCGGCTAAAACCCCAACATCATTAGGGTTAATCCTATATGCTTCTTCAAAATCTTGCTCTGATCTACGATAAGATCGATCACTCATTGCCATCTTTGCTCTTTCTTTTAATTTATCCAAACGGCTTTCAACTACCTGAAGAAAAGCAAAATAGCCCACAAAGACAGCAAAAATCAATGCCAATCCTTGTCCTAATACAGAGATATATATGCTCATTTTCTCTAAAGGGGAGAACTTTAAAACCATATAATACAAAATGATACTGACTACTGTAAATGGGATAATAAAAAACCAATATCTTTTTACTAATGAAGCTCTATTAACAAAGTACCTTACCCACCCTCCCGTTTTATTCAATAAATAGCCTGTAAGAAGAAAAATAAAAAATAGATACCAGTATTGACAAATAATTTTAATCATTATAATTCTCCTCCCGATAATAAAACCTATAAACTCATGAATTCACTACATTCGAGTCTAAGTTGCCATTATTGCCTCTTAATTAGTATACTGCTTCACAAAAATGAGTCAATTAAGAGCTTTTTTGTTGATTTTGTCCCCACCCCCATTGAAAATGAAGTCACATTTTTGCTTAATTAGGCTTTACCCATGCGAAACCAAGCGCTATTTTTTCTATGATTTATGAAAACAGACGAAGACGTGAGGTCGAAGCGCCGCTTGCCAGGATGGCAAGATCGGCGGCGAATCGAGCGCAGCGAAGATGAGTCTGTTTTTGTTAAATCATTGTCAGAAAAAAAGCGCTGTTTCGCGGGGCGATTTTCTTTCCCCCACTTCTTTTGTCGGCAAAAGAAATGGGGCCCGGGTCAAGGGGTGGGTAGCCCCTTGAAAAAATGGTAAATCAGTTAGGTCAAATGAATTAAATGAAAAGAAACAGAACCCCAACCTACGAGGTTGGTAATTGGTACTACCACTTCAACTTCTTACTGCATTCCCTCACATCAACCTTCAGTCCTCTGCGGATAGATTCTCGCATACCAGATACTGAAAGAAAATTGAGAGTCTCATTTACCGCGCGCCACTTTTCCTCAGAAACTAAAATTGCATTATGCTTTTTTCCGACAATCCGAATTGGATCATGCGATCCATGAATCGCTTCCAACAACTCATCAAATCGCGCGCGTGCGGCATTTTGAATAATACTCTTCATTGTATTTAGTAGGCATCGGCGCGAGTGGCTGCGGTAATCATAACCACTTCGTTCTTCTGTTCATCGATAGTATAAAAAAAACGGACATCGCCTATGCGATAGCGCCATGTATCCGGCGTGTACCCTCTTAATTTCTTGATGTTCTTACCAAAATACGGGTTCTCACTTAATTGCTGATAAACAAAAGAATGCAGCTTCTTGATAATCTTATCTTGCTGCCCCTTAAAATTCTGCCGCAGATCTTGCGTGAATCGATCTGTTTCAAAAACCTGGTAGTTACTCAACGAGCCGGCCCTTTCGTTTTTTTGCGTCCCGATGCCCCTCTTCCAGCCGCTCCATAAGCTTCTTATCAGAACGTATCTGTTCCATCTCCACCGAATCAACAAAATAAGATGCTTCTATATCCTTCAATACCGTCGAAGTTATAAAGTTGGAAATAGGCCGGTGTTCTTGCTCTGCTACTGCTGCTATTTTTTTATATTCTTCTTCTGAAAGCCTTAAAGTAATCACTTTACTCATAAACTGCCTCCTTATTCTTTTGTATTCGTTCTAATTCTAACATATTCGCCAATGCATTTCAAATAGAAAGTGTTCTCAATATCTAGATAGAAATTTACTATGAGTAAGCTATCGTAGCTTAATCTTCTTCCCCTCTATTCTCAAAAACCCCTCTTTTTGCAAACCAGCTACAACATCATCTAGTTTTTGAGAATCACTCGCAACATACTCCGCCAATTCCTCTTTCAAATAAGCCGACTTGGCTAACAAAGCTTTAACGATCTTCCCTCGCAACTGCCTATTCGACCCCTCAAACCTCGATTGCTTCACATGATGCGCGCTGCGGCGCGCCGGATTCTTATATTTCTTCTTCAACATCACCCCATAGTCCATCAGCGCCGAATACCACTTATGCGGGTTCTTTTTATCAACAGCCTGCTCGACCAGCGGTAAAAGCTGTTCGTCGGTCACATCTTTCTTATCCGCAAAGAAGAAATGAATAAAAACCGCGCGGATATTCGTCTCAATATACACCACCGGCATATTGAACGCGTACGCGCATATCGCCGCGGCAGTATTCTTCCCAATACCCGGCAACTGCGTTAACTCTTCTACCTTTTTCGGCAACTTCCCTTCAAACTTCTCCACAACATCTTTTGCCGCCTGATGCAGATGTAAAGCCCTACGGTTATACCCCAACCCTTGCCAAGCTTTCAGCACCTCGGCTTGCGACGCCGCAGCCAATGCCTTAAAGTCTGGAAATCTTTTGATGAATTCTTTATACTTTTCTATTACCCGGTCGACCTGTGTCTGTTGTAACATTATTTCAGAAACGAAAATTCGGTAGGAATTGTGCGTACTGCGCCAAGGCAGTCGCCGAGCGTGGCTCTTGTAGTAGTGGTAGATGCGCGTGCGGAAGCTTTTTATTTCAGCAGAGGGAATAACCATGATCTAAACGTATTGCACCGTCGTGCGTCGTGCGCATTGCGTATTGCGTTCTTCTGAGACGGAAACAATATCTGGATTTAAACGCAATACTCAATACGCAATACGAACTACGACTTTTTCGTCGTTATATTACTTAATCTTCTCCGGCTGACACAAATACTCCGCAGTAACAGCGGTCCTGCCGCAGCTATTGCAAACGTAGGCGATCTTTTTGACTTTTTTGTCACAGAAATGGCGTTCATTGACGATCAATGAACCGCACCACTCGCATTTCTCGTCTTTCTTCGCGGCCGGCACACACATATGGCCGGCTGAACCTGTTGTTTTTTTGCATGTCTTACATACTTTCTTTTTTGTTTTGCTTGTTGCCATCTTTTCCTCCTGTTTTTGTTACACAGATAATTACGGACTCTTTTTAATTACCAATCTTCAATTTCCAATACTACCAATCAATGTCCAATTACCAATTTCCAATAAAAGAATAAAACAGTTTGATCTTTCTTTTTCTTCATTGCTAATTGGTTATCCCCTCATTCTTCGGGGAGGGTTCCCACTTGGGAATTTATTGGATATTGATCATTGGTAATTGGAAATTTCTGCCTTCATCGGCCAAGAACACAAAGCTAAGAACCGGCTTCCAACGTTATTGCCACTTCCTTTGTATTCAATAAGGTATTATGCACCGGGCAATTATGGATAAATTTCATAAATACGTCTTTCTTACCCTCTAAATTCGCGTCGGTCTTCACTAACGCTTTGATATTCACCAGCCGCGCCGGCGGATCTTCCGAAAGGTCCGCGCTGACTGAAATGCTCAATGACTTAAACGCGATAGCATGGCGCGTCAGATAGTTCTTCGCGTACACGCCGATACAGGCGCCCAAAGACGAAAGCATGACCTCCAACGGATTCGGCCCTGCCGGAACCTGGTTTTCGTGCTTCTTATCGACAAAAAACGATGTTCCTGACCCAGCCTGGACCTGAAACCTATCTTCTACTTGAAAAGTTATGGTTACTTGTGATGCCATACAAACCTCCTGGTTACGCAACTTTCGTAGTTATCTTTATCTCTCGTTTACACGCCGGGCATTGTATATGCGTGGCGGCAAACAACGGAGAGATCTGGATCAATCTGCCACAGGAACAGTTAAAAGTCTCCCAACCCGCACCTTGTTTGTGATAAGTCAAAGACGATACAGTATCCGGCCCTTCAGTTGCAATAGTCTGCTTTGCCGTCGGGATGGACAACTCATTCCCGCAGCGCGGACAGGTCACCGACTGATCACGTGAATCCGGATGGATCTTCAATTTCAATCCGCAGGTACAGTTTAAAAAAGCAAAACCATCCGTGGCTCTGATAATATCTCCCATGGTCCGCAATGCCGGGATCATTTTCTTCACGGGGGTTGCCGAAGGTTTTTGTTGAACAAGCGGGACCGAATCATCCTGGACTGATTGCGGTATGATCGTAAACGGCTTCTCCTTGACCGCTGAAAATGCTTTTTGATACTGCGCGAAACCCGCGCCTGAATTCATATTTCTGAGGATCTCCACGCGCTCTTCGATCGGCGGATGCGTACTCCACAAACTAAAAGAGGCCGCGCCCCGAAAAGGGCTTTCGATATACATCGGCGCGGTTATCTTGTTCGCGCTGGCCAAGGGTTCTTTGACCTGTGAGATCTTTTCCAAGGCGGATGCTAACCCTTCCGGATACCGTGTCAGGCGCGCGCCGGACGCGTCGGCTAAATATTCTCTGCGGCGGGACAACGCGAAATAAAAAAGACGGGCAAGAATCGGCGCAAGGATCGCGCAGATGATCGTAATGATCAACATGATCATCGCTGCCTGTCCCCCTTCCGATGAATTACGCGAACGGTATCTGCCGGTAGAAGAAAAACGCATGCCCCGCAGGAACACCTCTGAAAGCAATACGATACTGCCGAGCATGACACCGGCGAAAGTCATGAATAGAATATCCCGATTGATAATATGCGACATCTCATGCGCGACGACCCCCTGCAATTCATCGCGCTTCAATACCGATAAAAGCCCGGCAGTCACCACGATCGAACTTCGCTGAGGGTCCCGTCCGACCGCAAAAGCGTTAGCCGCGCTGTCCGGAATAATGTAGACTTTCGGCATGGTCGGCAGATTTGCGGCAATGCGCATCTCGTCAACGACATTAAAAAGCTGAGGATGTATGTCCGGCGATACTTCCTGCGCGTTACTCATCGAAAGCAGAATCGAATCTCCGGCGAAATAGCTGACCAAAGCCAAAACCAGCCAGATGCCGAACGCGCAAAGAACGCCGATCGGGCCGCCGGTATCCGGAAGTACAGCCAGACCGATGCAATACCCCAGAGCAATAAGGCAGACGCCCATCCCGAAAAAAATATATACGGATTTTCTTTTATTGGCTTGTATGAGTTCCCACATTGTTTTATTATTCTTGTCAGCAACAAGTAAACTAGTGAACACGTGAACAAGTTAATACATATTAGATGGCATTCAAATTATCTTATATCGTGTACCATGGATCTTTGCATCATCGTTTCATTTGCTCGCTTGTTCGCTTGTCGCTTGTTCACTAGTGCACATAGGACTATCCGCTAAAATTTAACCTGCGGCACGGCGCGTTCGCTTTGATCATCAAGCTGAAAGAACGGTTCCTGCGTAAAATGCCAGATCTGAGCAATGATGTTCGAAGGAAACATCTGTATCATGTTATTATATGAAAGGGCCTGATCATTGTATGCCTGCCGCGCGAACGCGATCTTATTCTCCGTGGACGTCAACTCTTCCTGCACTGCCAAAAAATTCGCGTTGGCCTTTAAATCAGGATAGTTCTCGACCACGACAAAGAACTTACTCAAAGCGCTGCTTAACGTCCCTTCGGCCTTGATCTTGTCTTCAACGGTCTTGCCGCTCATCGCCGCGCTGCGCGCCTGTACGATACTTTCCAAAGTCTCCCGCTCATGCTTGACGTAGCCTTTGGCGGTCTCAACTAAATTGGGAATCAGATCATGGCGACGTTTAAGTTGCACATCGATCTGGGCCCAGGCATTCTTGATCTGATTTTTCAAAGAAACCAGCACATTGTATACCCGGATTGCATAGATCAACGCGATCAACAATAGCAGGGCGATTATTCTTCCGATCATAGAGCTTCCTCCTTTTTTTGAAAATACCGGTGGCGAAACATATCCCGTAACAAATGCACAACCCGTTCGCTCTGCGCGGTATGATTCTTCTCAAGCAATGATTCCAGTTCTCCTTTATCAAACCATACCCCGTGCTCACGGTTGCAACGGTCAACGCAAATATCCGATCCTGCCGCATACCAGACTTTTTCCATTTTCTTCGCGCAGACCGGGCAACGCCGTTTTTTTTCGTCGCTTTTCTTCCCCGGGCACACCGGCAAAGCCGCGCCGTTTAATAGTTCCAGCTCGCCGCGGTCAAGCCATATTCCGCCGCAGACCGTACAGCTGTCGATCTCGACATGCTCTAGTTCCAACACGACCATTGATTTTTTACAAACGGGACATCTCATGATATTCGTATTGCGTATAGCGTACCGCGTATTGCGTAAATTGTTCGACCGCACGACGCAGTACGCAATACGCGCGACGTTCTATTTCTTAGAGTAACTAATCCTATACACCGCTCCCATGCGGTCATCGGAAACCAACAACGCGCCGTCCGGCATGACCAAAAGATCAACCGGCCTGCCCCAGGCCGCATCCTTATCGAACCACCCCGAAGCAAACACCGCGTACGCGTACCGGGCAGTATTCTCCGCGGTCGTCACGGTCGAGATCCGATAGCCCTTATTATATACCCCGTGTTCGGCAATAAAAAGCCGGTTATGGTATTCTTCCGGGAAGAGTTTTCCCGTATAGAAACAAACTCCCAACGGCGCCACACGGTCAGGAAACAAGAATACCGGCCCGGAATATTTAGCGCACGTTTTTCCTTTGCCGAACTCCCCGTCAGGAGCTTGCCCTGCGTGGCAGTATGGATACCCAAAATGCATGCCTTTACTGCCGGCTTGATTGAGTTCATCCAAAGGGACCGACATGTCTTTACTCTCTTTTCCATTATCCGTGAAAAACATGGCATGACTCTTCGGATGCCAGTCAAAGCCTTCGCACTGGCGCACGCCGTGCGCGAACACCTCCAAGTTAGTCCCATCCGGTTTTAGACGTAAGATAGACGCGTACCGTTTATCCTTCTCTTTACAGACATCACACGGCGATCCCACGGATACATATAACAGATGGTCCGGCCCGGCGCGCAGATACCGCCAGCCATGCATGACTTCTTTAGGAAGCTTATTATTTATCTCTATGGGTTTTGCCTTTCGACGGCCAAGTCCTTCTTCGATACGTTCAAACTTGATAATACGGTGTAACTCCGCGACATACAGGTCTCCCTTGTAAAAAGCGACCCCGTTGGGAATACGCAGGTTCTCCGCGATAACGATCACCTTATCCGCTTTGTTGTCTTTATTGCGGTCTACCAACGCGTACACTTTTCCTTCACTGCGCGAACCGACAAAAACCGTGCCCTTATCTCCCAAAGCCAGGCCGCGGGCATCCGGCACATTGTCCGCGTACAGGGTTATTGAAAACCCCGGCGGGAGCTTAATATGAAAAAGTTTATACTGCGTCCGGCTCAAAATCGTCGAGACAAGGATGATTATCCCGGCGATAGCGGCACCGACGAGGATCAGCGGAGCATTCTTTTTCATGTATTGCGTCATGATGAACTAACCGGGTTCTCCACGGTAAGTTTATTTCTTCCCTGGTGTTTACTCTGATACATCAATTGGTCCGCCCGCTGCAGCAAAGATTCAGCGGTGTCCTCTTTCCGGGCGATGGTCGCTCCTAAAGAGATCGTGACCTGCACCGGCGCGTTCTTGATCATGACACGTGAATTCTGAATGAGCAGACGTAGACGCTCGCCGATCGCGCGTAACTGCGCTTCCGTCACATTGACGGCCAGCACGAGGAACTCCTCGCCGCCCCAGCGGCTGATTATATTAAAGGTGCGCAGCCCGCTCTGAATGGTCTGAGCGACGATGCGCAGGACAACGTCGCCGCTCTCATGCCCGTAAGTATCGTTGATCTCTTTAAAATGGTCGATATCGATAAACAGAATGCCGAAAGACCAGCCATACCGCTGCAATTCGCTCAATTGATTCGTAATGGCCCTGTCCGCGTATTGACGGTTCCCTACTTTTGTCAACGGGTCAAGCAACGCCAATTTTTCCAGCTCTTGCAGCCGCCGGTTCAATTCGCTCTCGGGCACGTTCATGCAAAAGATCTCGACAGAACCATCCATCCGGCCGCTTGAGTCTTTATACGGGATGATCCTCGTAAAGACCCTGATCCGGTGCCCGTCCTTATGGTAAAGAAAAAGTTCCCGTTCAACGGTCGTGTCCGACCGCATCGCCGACACTGCCGGGCAATCATCCGAACCGCAGAGATTATGGCCGTCCATATCGACGTGCGCCAAAATGCGGTCATGGCAGCTTTTACCGAGGACGTCGCCGGCGGAATACCCGGTTATCTTCTCCGCGCCTTTATTCCAATACGTGATCCGCCGGTCTTTATCGACGAAATAAACGCCGTCGTAGAGGTTATCGAGGATGGTTTGATAAAACTGAGGGCTATATTCCATTACCACTTCTCTTCGTGGACGCGTTCTTTTTTAAAGCGGTCTTCTGCTTCCTTCTTTTCGGCGGCATACCCCAAAGGGACCAGCGCGAAAGGGACGACCTGCTCGGGAATCCCTAACAGTTTTCTTAAACCCGCGACCCGGTCTTCCCGCGGGTAAATCCCCAGCCATACGGCGGAGATCCCCTGCGCGTGCGCGGCAAGCAGCATGTTTTCGACAGCCGCGGAGCAATCCTGGACCCAGTATCCTTTGTGTTTTTCCAGACTCAGGTCTCCGCAGACTAAGACGGCCACGCCGGCTTCCTTCAGCATTTGGGCATGCGGATGATACTGCGGGATAGTCAATAACGTCTGTTTATTTCTGATGACGATAAAATGCCACGGCTGTTGATTTCCCGCTGACGGCGCGTACATGCCGGCTTCGATGACTTTCCGGACGCAGGGATCGCCGACGGCTTCAGCAGTATATTTACGGATACTCCGTCGGGATACGATTGCTTTTAACGCATCCATACTCTACCTCCCGATTTATTTGGATGACCGTTCCTCGGGAACATATTCGATCGATTTGATCTCCAAAGAATATCCCAGGGTCCCGGGGTTCTCGATCTTCAGCGGGATCCGCCGGGCATCGGCGCTTATCCAAAGCTTGAACTTGGCGGGAATGCTCGTAAAAACATAGGCATGCAATTCACCCAGGGCGGTCTTAACGAATTCTTTCCCTTTATAGACGACTTTGAAATCCGCCGTCGGTAACGTAACGGCATATTCTCCCTGCTTTTCGATCTCCGGTAACGAACGGTAAAAATAGCTTAACAAAATGGCATTATTGATCGCGCAGGCCTTCTGAATAGTCATCCGGCTTTTGGCAATATTGCCCTTCTTGGTAATATCGATCTTAAAATGATCCTGATCGTACTGCTCCGAGATCTTCAAAGGAAACGCGCCGGCCCGGCTGATGTCCCGCTCAACGCGGACCGGCAGGAATGTTTTTGTGTCGGCGTACAAGATCTCTTTATCTTTCACTAACGGCATCGCGGTATTAAAAGTAATCGAGTACACGGCCTGGCCGTTTAAATCGACGGGCCCGCGAAACGTCAAAATAGACGTTCCCATCGATAAGCCTTTGTAATTGACCTTGAATTTTAACTGTTCGCCTTTTTCAAACGGCAGGGTAAAAGCTTTTTTCTCTTGCTGGGGCACCACGCATTCTTTTTTAACCGGCTGGACGGCCTTGTATTCTTTAACAAACGGCCATGACGGCAAAGAAAAACCGCCGGCGAAAGAAGTGCCGTATCCCAACAGAACAACGGCGAAACCAAGAATGAATACGCGGCGGCTCCGGAGGCTTTTCATATACTGATTACTTTAACATATCGAGGGCTTTTTCAAAGAAAAATTTAACCCAAGATGATCCCTGCTCGGCTATATATGGTAAAATTCTCTTTGACAATTTTACCGACCTCGCGGGATGTTTGTTTTACGCATTCAACCCCGGTTACAACCGGGGTTTCCTGCTAAACAAACAAAAAAAGGCCTGCGTACAACGCAGGCCCCTTCTAAAATCCACAGCAATCAACAAGAATATTATACTGCAGTTTTATTCAGCTGTTCTATCAGCGGCATCTCTTCAGTCAGTACTTTCTCGATATTCAGCAATATCTTTACTTTCTCGCCGATCTTGCCGATGCCGGTAATAAAGTCCACATGCACGCTGCTGCCTAAATGCGGCGGAGGTTCTATGTTGCTCATTTGAATATCCACGACTTCGCAGACTTTATCCACGATAATGCCGACCAGTTCCTCCTGTACGTTCATGACGATAATACAGGTCTCGCTGGTATATTGGACTTCTTTCATGTGAAACTTCAATCGTAGATCGATGACCGGGATGATCTTTCCCCGAAGATTAATAACGCCCTTCATAAACACGGGCATGTTCGGGATTGACGTGATCTGCATTAATCCGATTATTTCACGCACCTGTAAGATCTCCAACCCGAATTCTTCGTTCCCCAAGGCAAACGTCAGATACTTGCCTTCCTGGGCCGAAATTGTCTGCCGCGCGTTTTTTACTTCCTGAGTAGGCATAGGGCTCCTTTCCGGCAATTGAGGAGCGACTCCAGCACTCCCTCCCCGAAGCAGAAATGATTTTCTGCGCGAGGACTAAAAATCCTTAAAACGGTCTTTCTCCAACGGTATGACTTCTTTTGGATCGGTTATTTTAATCCCCTGCGTATTATTTTTACGGGAAACCGCTGTTTTGTCAACTGATTTTCCGGGAAGGACCGGATGCCTTCGTTCATCAAGTTGTTTTACCGCAGCGGATATTTGATGCTCTCCGTTTGAACCGCCGACGATCTCCTGCAGTTGATGGACGATATGCTGCATAGACTCTGCTTGCGAGGTCAACTCCTCCGAAGAAGAAGCAGTCTCTTCAGCCGCGGACGCATTTTGCTGCGTCACCTGGTTTAACTGCATAATAGTCCGGGTGATCTGCGCAACCGCTTCGGCTTGTTCGCCGGTAGCCGTATTGACTTCGGAAATGATATCCAGGACCTTCTTCGAATGTTCCATGATCGCATTCAAAGTCTGCCCGACTTTTTGAGAAATACCCGTACCGTTTTTCGTTTTCTGCACATTATCTTCAATAAGGCTTGCCGTATCTTTCGCGGCTTCCGCCGAACGCTTGGCTAAATTACGCACTTCTTCGGCGACGACCGCGAACCCCTTCCCGTGCTCTCCGGCGCGCGCGGCTTCTACCGCGGCATTTAACGCCAAAAGGTTCGTCTGGAAAGCGATCTCTTCGATCGTTTTGATGATCTTGGAGATCTTCGTGGATGAATCGTTTATCTGCCCCATGGCGACCTGCATTTGCGTCATCTCCGTGCTTCCCTGCTCGGCGGCTTTAAAAGCCTGTTGTGAAAGTTCATGCACTTTAGCCGTGCTGTCGGTCGTCTGCTTCGTGCGGGTATTGATCTCATCCAAAGAACTCGACGTCTCCTCTAAAGAAGCCGCCTGCTCGGAGGTGTTCTGCGAAAGGTGCTGGCTGGCCGAAGATACTTGCCCGGCCGCCGCGGACGTCTGGTCCGCTCCATTCGTCAGAGACTTGATCACCTGGTTCACCGGCCGGGTAATCGAACCCGTGACTGAAAGCGAGATCAGGATGATCACGGCAATACCGATCACCGCGATCAATCCGATAATAACGCGTATCGTCTTCACTTCCGCGCTTGCTTCATCTATATTCCGTTCCGCGATGAGCGCCCAGGTCATCGAACCCACTTTTACCGGCGCGTAAGCGCACAACACCGGATCTCCCCGGTAATTAGTGCCGATCATCGTGCCTTTCTTACCGGCCAGAGCTTCGGCGACAGCTTTGGTCGCGACTTTTCCCTTGTCCGGATTGGCCAACGACGCTTTCACCGAATGGGCTGCCGGGTCAAGATACGAATCGGAACGCATCAAATTATCGCTGCCGACCAAATACGTCTCACCGGTCTTTCCCAACCCTTCCCGCTGCAGCATAACGTTATTAATCTGGTCGATGCTCATTTCCATCGCGGCATAGCCTAAAAGAGTCCCGGTCTCATCCAGTATTTTCCCTATCATAAATCCGGCCGGCACCCCTGCCGGGGCAAAATAGCGTATATCGCTGACCGCGATCTCCTCGGCTTTTAATTCTTTCGCCCGGCTAAAGACCTGCGCGAGATTGGTATCTTTCAACAAAGGATCGGACAGATATTTCCCGAGATCGGATTCCCGCTTAGCTGAATAGATGATATAGCCGTCATCAAGGATGAAATAAAAATCTCCCCATCCAAATTCCTTGCAATAACGCCCGATGGCTTTCTCATATATCTTGACCTGCGCTTCCCAGACGTCGGATTGGGCCATAAAACCGGCGCCTTTTAAAGCGCGCAACTCGGCAAGGCCTTTAACCGTTGTCCCGCCGTCTTTGGCGACGATCATCTGCTTCTCCCAGACTTTAAAAAATTCTTCGATCTGAGATCTTTTGACTTCCCTGACGCTCTCCAGCTGGCCGAACACTTGCCGGTTCAACGCAACGGTCGTCTTTTGCAATGTTAAGACGGCGACCACAGCAAACGGTACTATCCCCACGAAAACAAATGCACTCAGCAGTTTCACACTTAAGCGCATCTTCTTAGCCATATGCAACTCCTATCGTTTTTCTTACGCCGCGGACAAAACATAATCTATAGTAACTAACTGCTCAAAAGAAAGTTCTTCCCAAAGCCTTCATCACTTCTTTCCTTTAAAGAAGCCGCAAAGACTTTTAAACGTATAAGAGCAATAAAACCAAAAGGAGAAAAATCTTCTTCACTCTAATGGTTCTAAAGTTACCGGGTTTTCCTCTTTTGTCCGAGCTAATTCATCCCCTGATTTTTCAGCGATGATCTCAAAGAAATCCCAGGCGTCTTTACTCTGTGCCGGGGTCTTTCCAATGGCCACGTAAGTCGGATGGATCCCCTGATGGTCCCAATCTCTCCAATATTCTTCAGCGCCTAACAACGTGAATTTGTAGCCTTCAAGCGCTTTAATGACCTCTTTGTGGTCAAAACTCTTGGCCCGCTCTACCGCGTCGGCATACTGCAATAGGTCGACCCAGGCGGTCGCAGCGCCATTCCCCGGTTTTTTATTGAATTTCTTCTCGAATTTTTCCACAAAATCTTTTGAACCGGGATATTTTGAAGCTAACGTATGGTCCCAGGGAAACGTCGTAATGACTCCCTGCATTCCTTCCACCCCTACGGCTTTAGCCATGTGGATCTCCATTAAAGGGACGACGATCGCCATCTCTTTCGACAGCCCCAGGCTCTGCGCTTGCTTCAGCGAATTGACCATGTCGTTACCGAACTGTATCAAGACGAGTACCTTCGGTTTCTCGGTTTTAGCTTTGACGAGTTCAGTAATAAAACTTTTCGCGCCCAGCGGGGTCGGCGTTTCAAAAACGGTCTTTGCGCCGGCGGATTCAAGTTGTTTCTTCATCGATTCAAGCACTGTCGTACCCCAGGTATAGTTGGCATAAATATACCCATAGGTCGCGTCCTTGCCGAATTTTTCTATCAACACCGGGGCAAGAGCCTTAGCCGATTGATGCGCGTTATTATACCAGCGGAACGTATGGCGGTGCGCGTCTTTTCCCGTTGTATCGTTGGAATGCGTCAACCCTGCCATAAAGATCACTTTCTTTTCCTGGCAGACCTTCGCGATAGCGACCGCCTCGGAAGAAGCGGAACCTCCCGTGATCATGACCGCGCCTTCCGTAATAAAATCCTCCGCGTTCTTTTTCGCGACGTCCGGGTTCGTCTGCGAATCCTTCACCGACAGTTTTATCTTCTTGCCTAATATCCCGCCCTTGGCGTTCAATTCGTCCGCGGCCAATTGATAGGCTTTTAACTCATCCTCTCCCTGGTCTTTATAAGAACCGGATAACGGTACGCTCAGGCCGATAATGACGTCCTCGGCATATAGTTTAGCGCCGGATAAAACGCACAGTCCCACCATCAGAAATAAAGGAATTATCTTTTTCATATTCCCTCCCCTTCTTTGTTCTCTCCACTTTGTGCCTAAAAAACCAAACGTATATTAAAGAAGTTCCCCTGCTCTTCTTTCCCGGCAAGTCAACCCCATGATGAGCTATCTTAATTATACTGACACATACTCGAATCGACGTCAACAGATTTTTATAAAAGCGGATACGAAAAGCCCGGGAGGTAAGATAAGAACAGCTCTATCCCGATTACTTTTTGACGACTCCTTTGAGCCGCTTGATGTAGGCGCACGATGATTTGTATTTCCATGACGCGTGCAAGATCGTGCGTATCGGCACGCAGGTAATCTCTTTGCCCTGCACGGTCTTCTGAACACCGAACCGGTCCCGGTAGATACGGCAAAGATACGTGCCGTCCGGCATTGTCTGTAATTGACTGCAGGGGTCTCCGTCAAACGCTCCGCAACAAGCGCCGCAACGCGCGCAGAGATTCTCCATATCTTCTTCTTTTCCGTCCCAGTACTCCTGATAGCGGGCGAAATCGCTGCTAAACATAGCTACTCTTCAATAGTTTTGCACAATTGTCATCGTCGGATGCGTAGTTGGTAACGTACTTCGTCAACCAGTAACGAAACCCTCGGTTCAATTCCCAATGTCCAATTTCCAATACTACCAATTAATGATCAATTACCAATACCCAATCACCTTCCTACGTTTTCTTGTATTAGTTCTTTTATTCATTGGTAATTGGTTATTTATTGGATATTGATCATTGAGAACTGGTAATTTGCTTGTCATCCTTCGACTTTGCTCAGGACGCCTTGAACCTATCAAATGTGCAAGCAAACCAGGCGAATCGACAGGAAGCCCGCCATTATGTCTCCCCTGCGGCTATTTATATTTTATCTTCATCGCCAATATGTACGCCGACAAGAAAAAGACGATCCCATTGGCAAGGATTATCGGAAGGCTTTTTAACAATACTCCATAACTGAGCCACAAAACGACTCCAAAGGTAAGTATGACATACATGGGCAAGGATAAATCACGGGTGTGCCGACTGCGGTAAATACGCACGACCTGCGGGAGAAACGCTATGGTCGTGCAAAATCCGGCGCATAGACCTAAGATCATGACACCGTTCATAACGCGATGCGTTCTTTCTTCAACTTCCCGCTGGGACAGATCTTAATAATACTGTGTATTTTAACCTTATAGATGACCAACCGGTCGGGAAAAACAACTCCGACGCCCTGATGATGCCGCTCGCGGCTGACTCCCTCGATAATACGCTGAGCGGAAAGCTTGACCTCTTTATCGCGAAGTTCTTTGACGAGCGCTTTATATTCCGCGCCCTTATGAACGATCTGTACATTGCCGTTGATACGGTATCCGACCAGCGTCTCCATATCGATCGCCGAAAGAGAAACGCGCGGGTTCTTCTTCAGGTTCTCCCAGCTTCGGCCGAAAATATGGTCGACCAAATAAATCGCATGCGGCTCGACTTTCAAAATGAATTTAGGCGCGACATTCGGCTGGCCGTGCACGTCCGCGGTCCCCACATTGACAAACTCTATAGTCTTTAAAAATTCTTCAGCTCTTTTCATTTTTCTATTACCGGGATTCCATTCCTAATTTGAGCTTTACCTGAAACTCCAGTTTATTGCCTTTGCGGATCGCGCCCCGTTCCTCCACGACTTCAAACCAAGCGATACGCTTATGTTCAGCCAGGAACTTTTTGACCGCATTCTCCGTAGCATCGCAAAAACTCTTATTGGACGTACCGACGATCTCGTATAATTTATACATATCCCCCCTCCGATTTAACTCTCTACAGACAGATTTCTTCCCCTGAATTGTATTTTATTATTACATTCTTACCGCAAAAAACAACAGAAAAATATACAGATTCATGATATATCTTAATCATGCATCGAGCATCCCTGCATCTTGCTTCTCTATAATATTACTTTCAGTATTTAAACACTCGGCAAAGAACTTTTGCCCATCAGGGAGGAATCAATAGCATAGGCGGCTTTTCGGCCCTCGGAGACTGCCCAGACGATCAAAGACTGCCCGCGGCGGATGTCTCCCGCGGCAAAAACATTCTTAACGGAACTCATAAAACAAGCAGCGGTCAGTATGTTGCCGCGCGGATCGAACGTTACGCCCAATTCTTCAAGAAGCCCCTGCTGCTGGCCGTGCAGGAATCCGACCGCCAAGATAACGACATCGGCCCGGATCTCAAACTCGCTCCCTTTTATTTCCCGCATCAGGGGGCAACTTTTGCCGGGTTCTTTTACAAATTCGACTTTCACGCACACCAGCTTTTTGACCTTTCCCTGTTCCCCGGTAAACTTCTTCGTCAATACCGCCCATGAGCGGGAACCGCCTTCTTCATGTGACGTAGACGTTTTTAAAAGCATGGGATATTTCGGCCACGGATAATCTTCGGTCCGGCACTGGGGCGGCTGGCTCATGACTTCGATCTGAACGACACAGGCTGCTTTCTGGCGGTGCGCAGTCCCCACGCAATCCGCGCCGGTATCTCCGCCGCCGATAATCACCACCCGCTTGCCGGCAACATCAATACGGTTTTCCGCGGGAATGATCTCGCCTTGCACAAGACGATTGGCCTGCGTTAAATATTCCATGGCGAAATAGATGCCCTTTAAATCCCTGCCTTCGATCGCCAGATCACGCGGTACACGGGAGCCGCCGGTAAGGCAGATACGGTCAAAATCCTTACGCAGTTTTTTTACCGGATACGATTGACCGACCGCGACGTTCGGCGAAAAAATAACCCCTTCTTTGCGCAAGAGGTCGAATCTGCGGTCAAGGACCCATTTTTCCAATTTGAAATCCGGGATCCCATAACGGAGTATCCCGCCGATCTTATTATCGCTTTCAAAGACTTCGACCGTATGCCCGGCCCGGTTCAGCTGGTCCGCGCAGGCAATCCCCGCCGGCCCGGAGCCGACGACCGCGACTTTCTTGCCGGTCCGTTTGCGCGGCGGCCGCGCCTGAATGATGCCGGCGCTAAAAGCATGCTCGATGATCGCCAATTCATTCTCCCGGACCGTCACCGGGTCGTCATTGATCCCTAAAACGCACGAATATTCGCAGGGAGCCGGGCATATCCGTCCGGTGATCTCAGGAAGATTATTCGTGCCGTCCAACAATTCAAAGGCTCTCTGCCACTTTCCGTGATAGACCAATTCGTTCCATTCCGGGATGAGATTGCCCAACGGGCATCCCCAGTGGCAAAACGGCGTACCGCAATCCATACAGCGCTGGGCCTGCTGTTTCGACTGCTCATCCGGCCGAAGTATCGCCACGTGCCGGTAATCCTGCACGCGTTCGCATACCGGCCGGTATACCGGGTCTTCACGTTTGATTTTTAAGAATCCTTTTGGATCGGACATATTATTCAACTCTTAGTAATGAGTACTTAGTTATTAGTAAAATCAACAACCTTGACTCTGGTTTTAGTGGAGTCCCCTCGGCACGCCCGCTTCGCTGGCAGGGCCGAGGCTCCCGCCCGAAGCAGAAACACTGTCTTACTCCGCATTCATCCCCGGGCTAAAGCCGCGGGGGTTTCTGCGGAGAGGACTAATGACTAACGACTAAGTACTAATAATCTCTCCTTAATCTGACGTTTCAGATAAACCCATCTTCTTCTCTTGCTGCTGGGCTTCCAATATCCGCTTATATTCCAACGGCATGATCTTCTTAAACTTTTTGCCGTGCGCCAGAAAATCATCCAATATCATCTTTGAACGGGGGCTCTGCGTATATCGATAATGGTTATGCAACAGTTGATGAATAACCGCCAGGTCCTCCTGAACTAACTCTTCCAATTGGACCATCTCCTTATTGCAGCGTTCTTCAAACGTATTTTTTTCATCATACACGTAGGCGACCCCTCCGGACATCCCGGCCGCGAAATTCCTGCCGGTACGGCCTAAAACGACGACCCTGCCGCCGGTCATGTATTCACAGCCATGGTCTCCAACTCCTTCCACGACGACCATCAATCCGGAATTACGGATACAAAAACGTTCGCCGGCAATGCCGCGGATGTATGCTTCTCCGGAAATGGCCCCATAAAAAGCGGTATTGCCGATAAGGATGTTCTCATCCGGCAGATAATCGACCTTTTTGTCCGGATAAAGTATCATCTTTCCGCCTGAGATGCCTTTGCCGACATAATCGTTGGCCAAACCTTCCAATTCAAAGGTAATGCCTTTTGCCAGCCACGCGCCGAAACTTTGCCCGGCAATGCCGTTAAACTTACACGTGATGGTATCATGGGGCAAACCCTCTTCGCCAAACCGCCGGCAGACTTCTCCGCTCAACATCGCGCCGGTGGTACGGTTGACATTGCGGATACGGCACTCCAAACGCACCGATTCAGACCGCTCTAACGCCGGTTTACATTGTTTGATCAACGTTCGATCCAGCACCGCATCGACGCCGTGATCCTGCGCGCGCGTATAACGGGTCGAAACGGATTTCGGGACTTTCGGTTTATATAAGATTTTCGAAAAATCAAGTTCCCGGGCTTTCCAGGGAAGGCACGTATCATTACGCAGCAAAAGGTCTGTCCTGCCGATCATATCTTCCAGCGTACGCATCCCTAACGATGCCATGATCTGGCGTAACTCTTCGGCGATAAAATGAAAATAATTGACTACCTGATCGGCTTTACCGGCAAAACGTTCCTGCAATAGATCGTCCTGCGTGGCAACGCCCAACGAACAAGTGTTCAAGTGGCAATGACGCAGCATCACGCAGCCCATAACGATCAACGCCGCCGTGCAAAAACCGTACTCTTCCGCGCCGAGCAACGCCGCGATCGCGACGTCCCTTCCGGTACGCATCTGCCCGTCGGTCTGCAGCCTGACCCGGCTGCGCAGGTCGTTCAATACTAACGTTTGATGCGTTTCAGACAGTCCTAATTCCCACGGCAAACCGGCGTGCCGGATCGAACTGATCGGCGATGCTCCGGTTCCGCCGTCGCCGCCGGAAATAAGGATCATATCCGCATGGCCTTTGGCGACGCCCGCGGCAATCGTACCGACGCCGACTTCGGAAACAAGTTTCACGCTGATCCGCGCGCGGGGATTTGTGTTCTTCAGATCGAATATCAATTGAGCCAGATCTTCTATGGAATAAATATCGTGATGCGGCGGCGGCGAGATCAAGGTCACGCCCGGAGTGGTATACCGGGTACGTGCGATCGTCACGCTGACTTTATGGCCGGGCAACTGCCCTCCTTCGCCGGGTTTCGCGCCCTGAGCGATCTTGATCTGTATTTCATCCGCGTTCACTAAATAATTCGCCGTAACGCCAAAACGCCCGGAAGCAACCTGTTTGATGGAACTTCTGGCCGAGTCGCCGTTGGCCCGGGGAGTAAACCGCGCCGGGTCTTCGCCGCCTTCACCGGTATTAGAACGGCCGCCGATGCGGTTCATCGCCAAAGCCAGCGTCTCATGCGCTCCGCGGCTGATCGAACCGAAACTCATCGCGCCGGTGGCAAAACGTTTTACGATCGAAGAAGCCGGCTCTACTTTTTCCAGGGGGATCTTCTTCGCATCCGGGATTTTCTTAAACTGCAGTAAACTGCGCAAGGTCGTGGTTTGCCGCGACTGGTCATTGATCAACTGCGCGAACTCCTGATAGCGCCGGGGATCGTTTTTCCTGACCGCGTCCTGTATGGCCGCGATACTATCCGGATTCCACAGATGGAATTCTCCGTCGCGCTTCCACTGATAGATCCCGCCCGACGATAAATACGGCACGGAAAAAGCCTCTTCGCCCGGATAGGCTGCCTGATGGCGCCGGATAGCTTCATCCGCCAGCACGGAAAACGTCGCGCCGCTGATCCGCGAAGGCGTCCCGGCAAAACACCGGCCGATCACTTCATCGTGGAGCCCCAACGCTTCGAATATCTGAGCACCCCGGTAACTTTGCAGTGTCGAGATACCCATTTTGGAAAGGATCTTCATGATCCCCTTATGCACGGCTTTCGTATAATTCTTTAAGGCCGTTTTATCATCGACGCTGAGTTCTTTTTCTGCGCCCAGATGCTCTAAAACGGCATAGGCTCCGTAAGGATTGATCCCGTCAGCGCCATAACCGAACAATAACCCGAAATGGTGCACTTCCCGCGGCTCGGCGCTTTCAACGATAATGCCGATGCGCGTCCGCAGGACTTTTTGTACCAGATAGTGGTGCACCGCGCCGACGGCCAGCAACATCGGCAATGCCATATGATCGCGGTCAACGCCGCGGTCGGATAAAACGATAAATGAATATCCTTCTTTGATCGCTTCTGCCGATTCAGTGCAAACCCGGTTCAGGGCCTTCAAAAAATCCTTTTTGTCCGCCGGATCAAAAAGGACTGAAATAGTCTTTGTTTTATATCCGTTAACGCTGATGCCGGAAAGCGTCCGTAAATCCTGATTTGAAAGAATGGGGTCCTTCAAAAACAAAGTATGCGCGTGTTCCGGTGTCTCTTCCAATATATTGCGTTTAGGCCCGATAAAACTATGCAGGGACATCACGATCTCTTCGCGGATCGGATCGATAGCCGGATTCGTTACCTGCGCGAAAAGCTGTTTAAAATAGTTATAGAGCAACTGCTGATTTTTCGATAATACCGCCAACGGGGTATCATTGCCCATCGAACCGGTCGGCTCCCCACCCTGCTCAGCCATAGGTTTCATGATGACTTTCAGGTCTTCGCGGGTATAGCCGAACGCTTTCATGAAGGCCATCCGGCCTTCGGAAGACGCGGCTTTTTGAACCGTTGCGGACGGTAACGACGCAAAATCAACGAGATGATCCTTGATCCACGTTCCGTACGGTTTTTCCGAAGCAATCGTTTCCTTTATCTCATCGTCATGAATGATCCGGCCCTGCTGGGTATCGATAAAAAAGATCCTGCCGGGTTCCAGCCTGCCTGAAACAGCGATATTTGCCGGTTCAATATCCAAGACGCCGACTTCCGACGCCATGACGACCATATCCTGTTTCGTTACCAGATACCGTGCCGGACGCAGGCCATTACGGTCAAGGACCGCGCCGATTCTGGTCCCATCGGTAAACGCGATCGCGGCCGGGCCGTCCCACGGCTCCATAAAACAGGCGTGATACCGGTAAAAATCTTTTACCTTGTCCCGCATCTGCGCGTGCTGTTCCCACGCGCCGGGGACCAGCATCATCATCGCGTGCGGCAAAGAGCGCCCGGACAACATAAGCAACTCAAACATATTGTCCAGCATCGCCGAATCGCTGCCGCCGGGAACGATGACCGGTTTCAGCTTCTCGATATCCTTCCCAAACAACGCGCTTTGCAATAATCCTTCACGGGCATGCATCCAGTTGACATTGCCGCGCAACGTATTGATCTCGCCATTATGCGCTAAGAAACGAAACGGCTGGGCCAGGTCCCACGTCGGGAACGTATTCGTGCTGTACCGTGAATGCACCAGGCATAAACTGCTTTTTATCCGCGGGTCCTTTAAATCCAAAAAGAACCGGTCGACCTGGTCCGGCATAAACAACCCTTTATAGGAAAAGGTACGGCTGGAAAGGTTCGTGATGTAAAAAAACGTTTTTTGCGTTAACGCGGAACTGCGTATCGCGTTCTCGACCCGTTTACGGATCACATACAGACGCCGCTCAAATGCCAAAGGATCGACAAGAGAAGGATTTTTCCCGATGAAGATCTGCTCGATAGACGGTTCTGTCTTACGCGCGGTCTTCCCGATCGCCTCATTATCCACCGGGACTTTTCTCCATCCCAAAACCGACTGGCCTTCCGCAACGACTATCTTTTCAAAAGCCTCTTTGCAGAACGCGCGCTCTTGAGGTTTTTTCGGCAAGAAAATAAGCCCGGTCCCATAGGCCCCTTTTTCCGGCAAAGCTATCTTTGCTTTTCCCGATACGGCGGAAAAAAAATCATGAGGCATCTGAATAAGGATCCCCGCGCCGTCGCCGGTTTGGGGGTCGGCGCCTACCGCGCCGCGATGCGCCAGGCGTTTGAGTACCTCAAGGCCGTTTTGGACTATGGTATTCGATGCGACTCCGCGGATATGGCAGACAAAACCGACACCGCAAGAATCGTGTTCAAAGGCCGGATCGTACAAGCCGCTTACAGGAGGATATCGATTCATCACGAAACTCCTTCACTTGCTGCGTATTCCACAGTCAGAAAAAAAGCCTCCCCACCTTCGCGTGAGAAGACTTCTTTGTCTCCATTCGAAATGTATCCGGATCTTCGGTCTCCTCTGCAGATATCCCAATATTTTAGCCGTGAATGGATCAGGCTTTACAGAGTGTTTCTGCTTCGAGGCGGGAGCTTCGACCTTAAAATCGAAACGCTCCACTAAGAGCCCTTATATTTATCATATATTTAAAGGGCTGTCAATTTCTTTTACGCTTACCGTATGCTATCTTTTTGGATTATGAAAGAAGGCTTCATTTCGCCATAACGCGAAGGCAAAAAGCCGCTGTCACGCGGCTTATAGGGTACGGTCTTCCTCTAATTTGAACTGGCTTACCAATTCCTGCAACGCTTCGGCTTGCGAAGACATTTCTTCCGCGGAAACCGCCAACTCCCGGGCAATGGTAGCGTTTGAATCGGTAACCACGGTATTTTGCCCCATACTGACGACTTGCTCCTGAGTAGCGGTTGAAATCGACTGTATCTGAGTCGCGATTTTTGTTACATTGCCAAAAATCATTTTGAGACTTTCCCCCGCCCCCTTAGAAAGTTTCACCCCGTTTGTAACTTGCAGAAGGCTTTCGCGAATAAAGACATTGATCTCTTTAGCTGAAGCCGCGCTCCGCTCCGCGAGCTTTCGTACTTCATCGGCAACCACGGCAAAACCTTTACCATGTTCACCGGCACGGGCTGCTTCAATAGCCGCATTCAGCGCAAGAAGATTTGTCTGATCGGCGATATCGGTAATAATAGCCACCGCGGATGAGATCTGTTGAGCGCTCTTTTCAATACTACTGACGGCGCTAATGGTATTTTCCATGTTCCCGCCGGCCTTTTCCGCGTTCTGGGCGGTACTCTGCGCTATCACATTTGATGCGGACGCGTTGGTAGCGTTTGCTTGTATCGATTTTGATAGTTGCTCAATACAGACCGACTGTTGCCCCGCGCCGTTGGAGATCTTTTGCGATGACGCCGAGACTTCTTCGACCGCGACAAGGAGCTGGTTTGTCCCCTGTTTTACTTCAATAATGATCCCCCGCAGTTTATCCAAAAAGATATTAAATAAATGAGCTAATTCCCCCAACTCATCTTCCGTAGTACAATTAATTTTCTTCGTCAAATTCCCGGCTCCCTCAGCAATATCATGCATCGCCGCCGTCAATGCCCGTATCGGCCGCGCGATAGAATTGTTCGTCACCATGGTCAAGAAAAGCGTCAAAAAAATAAACAGCAGCGACATAGCTATAAACAGAGTCAGCGATGTCCTATACACCGCATGAGCCCGATCGAAACTCTCCGCATTCCTCGTCTGCGAGAATTCGAGCAATTTTGCAGCCGTCTTGTCCACCTCGCCAAATTTTAATTCCGCGCCCATCATCATCATGGCGGCGATATCGACATCGCCGCCCTTAATGACCTGGATTGTCTCATTAATTTGTTTCCGATAACCCTCCATCTGGGCCGATACGTCTTTAATAAGCGAAACAAGCTCAAGGTTTTTATCCTGGCGGGCGTTGCCGGGACCGTTCCGCTTCAGCGTGAACAGGGATTTAAAGCCGGAAGAATCTTTCAATGTTTGAATATCACGCAGGTCGCTTTGAATCTGGGAAAAAAGCTTATCCATCCGGTTAAGGTGCTCCTGCAATTCCTGGCGGCTTACTCCCGCGAGGGTACTATTCATTGCTTTATACGCGCTGGCATTCAACTTCAAAATGCGGTTCGTCATCAAATAAACTTTGTCTCGAAGGTTTACCTGATTAGCATATACCTCATCCAGTACTTTTCTTTGTTTTTTTATTCCTTCATAACCGACGGTAAGGATCAACAACAGAAAGATTATTGTTAAAAACGAAAGGATGTAAAGCCGCTGATAAATTCTCATCCGGTCAATTGTTTTAACGATTCTCCCCCGGGCTAACCCTTCGCTTTCGCTCAGGGCACGCCGGCTTCGCCGGCAGCGGGGTTCTTGCGCGCCGATTATCGATTATTCGTCAAGGTACGTTCCTGACCCGAACCAGCACGTATCATCCAGTTTGACCGCATACCCTAATTTCTTCTGGACTTTATTGGTCATGGGGTTCTGCCAATAATACTCAACCCAACCGCCTCCGGCGTTCGCGGCATCCCGCAAAGCTTGAATTAACTTCAAACCTTTAATATCGGTAAGATCGATCAAATTCTTGCCGACGAGATTCGGCTTTGCGCCATGCGATAAACTGACTCCTTGAAAATCGTAGGCATAGAAATACAACTCTTTTCTTTTAAAAATGCCTTTATCATTCATGATTTCTTTGAGAAAAGCTTCTTTCCCGTTTTTCTTCGCATAGTCCAATCCTTCCTTTACGAAAGCGACAACCTCGTCCTTCGTAGGATGATTCTCATCCGCTCTGGACACCGGAACACCGCCAAGAAACAAACCAATAACCATAGCCATCAAGAATGCCCCGTTGATTTTTTGACTTCGCATACGACTCCTTTCGTTCGACAGTACTCATGGGTATAAAACCATCCCGGCATTATACCAATCAGGGTCCGCGACAAATGAACTACCTTATCACTCCCCGCGGCTTGCCGCGGGGTATCCAAGTTCCATTCTCCGAAGCCGAATACCTGAGTATATCCGCCTTCGCTCGTGGGAAACGAGCTTCGGCGATATTATTCTCCTTTTTGCCTTCATCCCTACAGGAAATTCGGCGAAGGAGAATTAACTCTATTATGGAAATATTCCGGATTATTTCAACGCTGAATGAATACATAGGCTATTGGTATGTCTAAATACCGAATCAAAATATTCCCTATCGGGGCGGGTGTGCATTCTGGAGAAAGACGGCAAGATTGACATCGCGTTTCTTGCGAAGGCCGGCTTTTTTGCGTATATTCCTGCGATGCGTTTCGACCGTACGTAACGTGATCGTCAGTAATTCCGCTATTTCCTTGCTGGAAAGATTTTTCTTGATCAAATCGTTTATCTCCATCTCCCGTGGAGAAAAAGTGACGTTTTGGTAAGGGCTCAGGTGATGGGTTATGCCGAGCATATATTGCTCCAACAAATCGATATATCTGAAAGGGACCTCTTTTCTTCTCCGCCTTAAATTCTTCAAAAGGGGAATCACCGCTTTATGAATATTATTGCAGATCTGTTCTTTGATCTGTTTCTTTTCATGCTCAATATGCTCAATGATCTCCGCCAACGCCACGGTCTTCTTTTCCAAAGATGCCGCCTGTTCTTGCAGCTTACCCGTGGACTTCTTCACTTCAGATTCCAAGATCTTCCTCTCAGTAATATCGTCGACAATGCCGTCTATCCACAAAACTTCTCCCCGGTCGTTACGCGACACTTGCGCGGTCACGGAAGCCCATATCGGAGTCCCGTCTTTCTTAGCCAACCTCAGCTCTTTATTTCTAACCGCTCCCTTTTCAGAAATCTCCTTCACGAACGCTATACGTTCCTCGCGATTCTGATATAAGTCGGAAACTTTCATTTTTAAAAAGTCATCCGAGGAATCAAACCCCAGCATAGCCACTAACGCCGGATTCGCCTGCAAGAATCTCCCCTCGGCTCCTGTGGTGTTACGGTATACCCCGACGGGAAGATTGTTAACCAGAGCCCGATACTCCTGATCTCGTACATGGAGAGCCGTCTCGATTTTTCTTTCCTCGGTAATATCATGCAAAACGGAAAGGATCACTCCGTTGCCTTCAGACGAAATTACTCTTAAATCTACTAAAAAATCAAGCAGATCGCCATTCTTACACATAGCCTGAGCGGTAAATCGATGGGCTCCTTTTTCTTTAAGGATTGCCAGATGCTTTGGCACCTCTAACCCGCTTGCCTCTTCAAGGAAAGCTGAGATATGTTTGCCCAGCGAATCCTGCCGGGTATATTGATTCATCGAAAGAATTTTCGCGTTAAGATCCAAGATACACCCGTAAAAATCATGGATAACGACACCATCCTGAATATTTTCAAAAATACTTTTGTATACCATCGATATTTCCCCTTTATCCTCAGCTTTTAAACAAAGCTGCCTGCCCGAAGGGCAGGCAGCAAAGTGAAGAGAGTGAATCGCAGCTGCGATCACGTATTTAATTAAATCTGACTGAAATACAGCGCACAAGCGACAAGCGAACAAGTTATACAGAGATTCAATCAGATACTAGATGCAGAGATGCAAGATATCTTAAAAATCATCTTGTATCTTGAATCTAGCATCTTTGTATCTTACATTTCATTTGTTCACTAGTTCACTTGTTACAGAACTAACAAAAGTTCCTGATACTTCGCCATGGGCCACAATTCATCGGCGACCAAGACTTCCGCGGCATCGACAGTTTCACGCAATTTCAATAACGCGGCAGCGCCTTTATCCGCGTATGCCTTAGCCCGCCCCAAGACTTTCTCGTTCTTTTCACAGGTTTCCATCGTCTTCTCCAATCCTTCGATGGCCACCTGGATATCTTTATAGATACCGTTCAGCTTCTTAATATCCTCGCCAACGGCGGAGCTCTTAACACCCGCGTTCCGGATCCCTTTATCCGCGTCAGCTAAGACAGTGATCTGTTTGGCAACGGCAGGAATGACCAACGTCCGGGCGATATTCAACGCGGCCTTGCATTCGATGTCTTTTGTCTTGATATACGTCTCCAACTTTACCTCGATCTTTGAATGCAGTTCTTTTTCGCTGAGCACGTGGAACTTCTCAAAAAGTTCTGCGGCGTCACCGGTCAATAGCTGTTCTAAGGCGTCCGGAGTATTTTTCGTATTCGGCAAGGCTCTTTTTTCCGCTTCCTTATGCCACTTACTATCGTAATTATTGCCTTCAAAACGGACCCGCTTCGTTTCCTTCAGGATCGCCTCGAAAACGGCGATCGCTTTCTCCTTAACGTCGGTCTTGCCTTTGATCTTTTCTATACGGTCGGCGATCTCGCTGTACCCGTATGACAAGATCAAATTGACCATGGTCGCGGCTTCCGCGCAATTCTGAGAACCGCCAACCGCTCTGAATTCAAATTTGTTCCCGGTAAAGGCCATCGGCGATGTCCGGTTACGGTCGGAAGTATCCTTGGCGACCTTCGGTAGATTCTGCACGCCGACATAGATCTCGGATAGTTTCTTTTCGCTCAATTTTCCGATACCTTCGATCTCATTCAACAAATTATCCAGATATTCGCCCAAGTACACGGAAATGATCGCCGGAGGCGCTTCATTAGCGCCCAGACGATGGTCATTACCCGCGTCGGCGACTGCCGCGCGTAATAATCCGCCGTATTTATGAACGCCCAGCAATACCGCGCCTAACGATAACAAAAAGATGATGTTACTCTGGGGTGTCCCGGACGGGTCGAAATAATTCGCGCCGGTGTTGTCACCGACTGAAAAATTGAAATGCTTTCCGGAACCATTCACGCCGGCAAGCGGTTTTTCATAGACGACCGCGGCCATCCCGTGTTTTTCCGCAACTTTCTTCATAATATCCATCAGCTGCAGGTTATGGTCGATCGATAAGTTGACTTCTTCATACAGCGGGGCGATCTCGAACTGGTTGGGAGCGACTTCATTATGGCGCGTCTTTGCCGGGATCCCTCTGCGATACAGCTCGATGTCAAAATCTTCCATGAATTGGATGACTTTATCTTTGATCGCGCCGAAATAATGGTCTTCCATCTGCTGGCCCTTTGCCGGTGCGGCACCGAACAAAGTTCTGTTGCAGATATTTAAGTCCGGACGGGTATCGTACAATGCCTGGCTAAAAAGAAAATACTCCTGCTCCGGGCCGCCATAGACGCTGATGCGTTTTACTTTATTATTGCCCAAAATGCCCTGTAACTTTAACACGACTTCGTTCAACGCCTTGATCGAACGCAGCAACGGCGTCTTTAAATCCAAAACTTCACCGGTCCACGACAGATATATAGAAGGGATGACCAACGTTTTTGTATCCCCGGCCTCCAAAAGAAAAGCAGGCGAAGTCGGATCCCACGCTGTGTATCCTCGCGCTTCAAAAGTCGAGCGGATCCCACCGGAAGGAAAAGACGACGCGTCCGGTTCAGACTGGATCAATTGCTTGGCGGAAAAATGTTCAATGACTTCTCCGGAATCGCCGTACGAGACAAACGAATCGTGTTTTTCAGCCGTTCCGCCGCGCTGCGGCTGAAACCAATGCGTAAAATGCGTTGCGCCATTATCGATCGCCCATTCCTTCATCGCGTGCGCGACATCCCCGGCAATCGACTGATCAAGCGGAGCGCCGCTCTCAAGCGTTGCCAGCAATTTCTCATACACCACTTTACTCAGTTTTTCCCGCATGACATTCTTATTAAATGTCAGCTCTCCATAGATTTTTGTGATCTTTCCCATCGTTCTCCTCCTCTAACTTTGTGTTTTATTATAAGAAAAGAGCCCAAATACAAACCACTTATTAAAGAGCCTTTCTCTTTAATAGTACATCTTTGTATTTGGGCTTCTTTGCTCAATTACGTAACGTCGTTGTTGCATATAGTAATACCACACCAAGCATCCTTGTCAACTATTTTCTTAACCCAAATAATGCCGCGAAGCGTGCATTATTTGCCCGTAGGGTCGACCCGCGTTTTCAGATAAGCAATTTTTTTGTGCGGGACGTCGCCCAGAGGCTCCAGCGATAAAATCGCTAGATTTTCTGGAGCTCGTAAGAGCGACGTACCTCTCAAGGTATCCAGAAAAAGGTAATCGTGCTTTGTCGAGGCCCCGAGAAATTCTGAAGGAATTTCCGGGATTATCTCCAAAATGCACAAAAAACTTTTCCCCAAATGGCATTTTGGGGACTATACATCTTTCTTCGTCTTTTCAGGCGCTGGCACCGACGTTTTAGTGCGAGTAAGTTGCTGCCTGGAGCCGTCTTTTCGGCGATAAGAAGTACCGACGACTTGCAGTGATGGGATCCTCCATACCCGGGCTATAGGATCAAGATAATTTGAAAAACCGTTTCCCATAAACCACCATCCTTTACTTACCTTCTTTGACTTCCGCTTACGATGCCTGTTTCGCTACTTGATTACTCACTCGTACATATTAAAAATCAAATTCCAACGATTTCATACAAAGTGCGTCTGCAGTGTCCTAAAACGTGTATATCGCTTCCACCCCGATGGTACTCTGATGATCGGTCGACTTCGAATTGAGCGTATAGATCTGGGCTGTCGACTGGTCATACCGGTATTCCAGCCGGGTAATAAGATTCTTATACGGACGCAACTCCAAGGTTACGGTATTTTCCCAGAGATCCTCATTGGTCCCGGCAACGACCCTCAAACCCTTCGGATCGCTAAAATATTCGACGCGATTTGAAAGGCTCCATTTGTCATTGAAATCATAGCGGACATACCCTGCGACCCCCGACCAAAAACCGTCCTCACCGGCGGCCACGGCATCTTCATCAGCGGCATAATCCGCGTTAAGCCTAAAAGTCAGTTTTTCAAACGGTTTATACGTCGTGACAAAATCAACGAGCGCGCGGTTAGAATGATTATTCCCCGCCTGTTCAGGCCCGTACATACCCGCAAGGTTGAAAGAAATCCAATCTTTCGGCGTCCAAGCCAAAGAAGACTCGACTGACTTGCTTTTATTATTATCTTTGACGTCATCCCAACCGTTATTGATCCCAAAATACCCGGTCAAAGTGTCGGAGATCGGATAACTTGCGCGTACGCCGGTATGAGTAAAAGGGATCGCGTATCCGAACAAGAAAGAACGGCTTACGTTCCAGTTGTCTTTAGATTCAATGACTTCCGCGCCGTGCAACGTAACAAACTTTCCGGCTTTTATATCCAGTCCCTTCCCCAGGGGGGCCATAACGTCAATATATGCTTGTTCCAGATCAAAATGGCCGTCATCCACAAAACCGTTCGTTCCGTTATTCAATACTTTTGCATCTTGACCGATCAACATATCCATGCGAAATCCAACGCCGCCTGTCTTCTCCGGAAGTTTTTCGAATGCCAGTTTCGCGGCTTGCACGCCAAAGCTATTCGCTTCAGTATCAAAGACACGGCCGGTATTCGTCCCGGCGTCCGGCCGGTTGGTATTGTATACATAGGTCGTATCCACAAATCCGCTCATCGTTATGCCTTGCAACGCGGCGGGCAACTGGAATCCGCCCTCTTGCTTTGCCTGGGCGACTTTTTCACTGACGATCGCCTCGACATCGGTACGCGTCACCAAAGACGGCGCCGTTGAAGGCTGTCCGCTCTCCAGTACCTGGATCCTTTTTTCCAGCGTTTCGATCTTCTTCAGTAACTTCGCTTCACCGGCCTCATCCGCGGACACCGTGGAAACGTATCCCCCCAAAAGAATAATTCCCCACAGAATGACCGGTATAATACTTTTTTCCCGGCTTCTTTTCCCATGAACATTCTTCATCATCGCGCCTCCTTTACATACTTGGTCTTTCATAAAGCCACAGTCTCCTTTCTTACGCGTAAAATTCTTTTCTCATATACGCGCATTTTTCACGCAGATGCTTCTCGATCTTCAGTACCATAACATGCGAAATGCCCAACCGTTCACCGATCTGCCGCCGGGTCACCCCTTCGGTTAAGCCGAGCAGAACGGCCCATTCACGGGGAGTCAATAGTTCTTTGATCCTCTCCTTTAAAACATCCATCTCCAGCGATTCAATAAACCGGCCTCCGGCTTTGACTTCGCCAAGATCTATCGGGGATGCGTCTTCGCGCCAATCGGCTGTAATACAACATTGGTCGATCTTATGATGATGCGTACGGATGAAGTTCTTAAGAAAAAAATAGCATCCTTGAAGGACATAACTCTCTGTTTTATCGGAAATAGTCCCATGCGTATATTCTTCCCACAAATGGATGACTTCCTCCTGATACAGATCTTCCACATTAAAATAGCAATCGTTCCGGGACACTTTTCGCGCGATCGCCTTCAATTGCGGTTCCAGTTTTTTTAATAACATTTCGAATTTCATACAACACCTCTCTCGTGCAAAGTTTGTCTTAAAATAACAAAGCCCTTCGAGAACCAGTTATGGTCCACAAAGGGCTTCACTGCCTTGCTAACAACCTTGTTATGCACTGTTTACGGCTTCGGTTGCCGTTCCCGATTCGGCGATATACGTCAAAATTCTCATTCTGACAATTTTGGACGACCTCATCGGGATAATTCGCACTATCCTATTTTTGCGTGATTACACTTAAAAATAGTCTGTGCTTATAAAAAAAGCCTCAGATTCTCTTAGAACCTGAGGCTTCATTGCCTTCTTATAACTCCATTGTTGATAATTTTATAACATATGAAGCTTAAGATGTCAACTTCTTAATTAAATATTTCTTGATATCTAAACGCTATATGCTAACCGCTCATCGCTATTATCCTATCGCCATCCCGCCTCTTTCTTCTGTCCTGATACGGATGCATTCTTTCATATCGAGAACGAAGATCTTCCCGTTGCCGGTCTCGCCCGTTTTAGCGCCTTTAATAATGGCCTTGATCGTGGGTTCGACAAAAGCATCATTCACCGCGATCTCAAACCGGATCTTGCGTAACAGATTCCCGGTCTCCTTGGTCCCTCTATATACCTCGGTAACGCCTTTTTGCCGGCCATGCCCTAACACTTCACTGACCGTAATAAGATTAACCTCTGCCTTATATAATTCTTCTTTTACATCTTCCAGTGTATCCGGCTGCACGATCGCTATTATTAGTTTCATGTTTTATCTCCTTTTTATATACACAGATTGCCACAGATTTAGATCCACCGATGATCGCAGATATTTCAATCAGTGATCATCAGTGGCTTTGCATCCGTGATCATCTGCGTAAATATATTTCTTACTCTAAAACCGAGTACGCCCTCTCGTGATGCTGCGTCAAATCCAAACCCATCGCTTCCTCCTTCACCGTTACTCTCAAACCGATAAAAAGGTCAACCAATTTATAGAGCACAACGGTCACCACCAAAGAATAAGCGATCGTAGCGCCGACCGCGATCATTTGCTTAAACAATAAACCGGGATTTCCAAATAATAAACCGTCCGCACCCGCGCTGTTGACTGCTTTAGAAGCAAAGATACCCGTGGCTAACGCGCCCCACATACCGCCGATACCGTGTACCCCAAACGCGTCCAGTGAATCATCGTATCCCAATTTCGGCTTCATCACGGTTACCATAAAGAAACAAATGATACTGACGACCAAGCCGATGATTATCGCTGAAGGGACCGAAACGAAACCGGCTGCCGGAGTTATCGCGACTAAACCCGCAACAGCTCCGCTGCATACACCGAAGATCGTCGGCTTGCCGTTTTTGATCCACTCGATAATAGCCCAACTAAAACCCGCTGCTGCCGCCGCGGTATGCGTCACGACAAAAGCATTTACCGCTAATCCGTTTGCCGCTAAGGCGCTCCCCGCGTTAAAACCGAACCAACCGAACCACAATAACCCGGTACCTAAGGCTACCAGCGGCATGTTATGCGGTGCAGGCACGTGTTTATCCAAACTCTTTCTTCGTCCGATAAGCAACGCGGCGACTAACGCGGCAATTCCGGCATTAATATGAACGACCGTCCCGCCGGCAAAATCAAGCGCGCCTAAGTTACGGATCCAGCCGCCCATCCCCCAGACCCAATGGCATATCGGGTCATAGACAAATGTCGCCCATAACAGCGTAAACACCAGGAACGCCGAGAATTTCATGCGCTCAGCAAACGCGCCGATGATCAACGCCGGTGTAATGACCGCGAACATCGCCTGAAAGATCATAAAGACCTGATGCGGTATCGTTCCCGCGTAATCGGCGTACGGTTCCAACCCGACCCCTTTAAGCGCAAACCATTGTAACCCGCCCCAGAAACCCTGGGCCGGAGCAAATGACAGGCTATACCCTATTAAAACCCATTGAATACTCAAAGCGCATAAAATAATGAAACATTGCATGAGCACACTTAATATGTTCTTTTTTCTGACCATCCCTCCATAAAAGAATGACAACCCCGGAGTCATAAGCATAACCAGAGCTGCCGCGACCATTACAAAAGCCGTATCTCCTGAATTAATCATATTAACTCTCCTTCCTTTTTTCTTTGCTTACGCGTTCTTTGACAAGCCCACTTTGCGGACTCTTAACAAACACCCCTTCTCGGCTATATATGGCAAAATTCTTTTCAACAATTTTGCCGACCTCACGGGGTAACCCTCAGAAATTACTTCGTAATTTCGAGGACTCAGTCCCGGGAATCCATCAGATTCCACGGGGTCGTTTAACGCATTCATCCCCTTCGGGGATTCTGCTAAACGATTATAAAAAAAGCGCCACTTCCACATGCTCTATGCGGAAATGACGCCATCGTCTACTTCTTTTTACGCTCTTACTCAGAACGTTATATCACTGCACTACTGCGTGCAATGATACAAGTAAAACAATGCCTCATTTGGTAACCAATTTTTTATGCTTTCTTTAGAATGGATGATAGAACATGGAAAATAGTTTATGGTTTTAAATCCCGTTGAAAATTGATATCATATTTTTTCTTAATTTAGATACAGTCCCTTTGGGGTAGGATTCACAGCAGTTCGGCATAATCTTAAATAGCACCTCCTGCCGTCTTGGATTCGTTTAAGGTAGCAAAAACGTCAAACGCATCTATCGTATCTAAATAGTAGCTGTCCCTATTTCCCTTGAACCAAACCTTGATAGCAAACTGTTAAAGAATTGTCCCCATTCTTACCCCATGCGAAACCGAAGCGCTATTTTTTCTATGATTTAGGAAAACAGACGGAGACGTGATGTCGGAGCGCCGCTGAGACAGGATGTTGAAGTCGGCGGCGAGATTAACAAATCGAGTCTATTTTCTCTAAATCATTTTGAGAAAAAAAGCGCTGTTTCGCGGGGCGGTTTTCTTTTCCATATTTCTTTTGCCGTCAAAAGAAATATGGCCGGGGTAAGGGGCGGGCAAGCCCCTTGATACAGAATACTTTTGCTGTAAACTCCCCCGTCAAACGGGATTGTTTTGAGACTCAAGCTTTACCCGTGGTGGGGCTCCAGGATCTCCGGCAGTTCGGCGATAAGGCTATTCAAAGTATCTATTTCCTGCCGCATTTTTTGCACTAACGCGGTACGTTTTGCTCCATCGCTCATCAGCTCAGGTTGTAATAATTCTAAAGCTGTTTGAGAGATCGATGATAACAGATCCGGCAACTCTGAAGAAAACGTGGTCAAAAGTAAGTTTCTCAATCGCTCATTGGCTATCTTGGATTCAGCGTCGAGCGCGGACGCGGCAAGCTGGGCCCCTTCTACCGCTAAAGCTGTCTGGCTGACAAACATCTCCAGCATATGGATCTGCTCCGGATCGACAAATTGCTTTTCTTCACGCGGAAAAATACCCAGGACGCCCACGAGTTTCTCTGAGCCGATAAAAGGAAGATACATCCCCTTCGCGCCGGGTAAAGTCTCCGTACCCTTACCAGCGGCTTTCTTATGTTCATACGTCCACTGTACAACAGCAAATTCATTTGACGTCAATACTGTTTCATCGATATGGCCAAAACGCAGTTTAATTTTCTTATGCGCGTCCGGAATAAATATTACCGCCGAGCATTGAAAGAAATCCTGGATATGATTCACGGCAATCTTAAAAAGTTCATCGGCATATGAACTTCGGGAAAGATCACGGCTTAAAGCGTATAAAGCGGATGTCCTGTCTTCACGCAGCCGCATGGCAATAGTCTGCCGCCGCAGCCGGCCGGTCAACTGGGCAATCGTAAATGCTACCACGAGCATCACCATGAGGGTAAAAAGATACTGAATATCTTTAACCGCGAAAGAAAAATACGGCGGCACGAAGAAAAAATCAAAAAATAAAACGCTTATGAATGCCGCGATGACCGACAGCCTGCGGCCGTATCGAAAAGCTATCCACGTCACCCCCAAAAGATAGATCATGATCAAATTCACCAGCGCCAAATAAGGAAACAATAATTTATTAACTATGGTGCAAAAAATAAGAATGCTGACAGTCCGGCCAAGGTTCTTCCAGGAGAAAGGCCCCATTTCTCTCGGCCTTGATTTCACCGGTTCCTGACGGGCATCGCCACTCAATAAATACAGGTCGATCTCTCCGCATTGCCGCGCGAGCTTATCGATGACCGAACCAAAAATACGCTCCCGCCATTGAGATCTTCCGGGCTTGCCGACTATTATTTTCGTGATATTCCGTGACCGCGCATAGGTGATCAGCGTCTCAGCAATCTGCTGACCGCTGAGCGTCACGACTTGCGCACCTAACTTTTCCGCGAAATGCATCATCTCAGATAAACGATCCTTATCTTCGGGATGCAAGGTTATTGGTGTCTCGACATACGCCACGACCCATTCCGCGCCGAGATCAGAAGCGATGCGTTTTCCCGCTCTGATCAAGCGGATGGCACTGGGATTGGCGGTTATACAGACTAAGAATTTATCCCGCACGTGCCAAACATTCGAAATAGCGTGCGCTCGTTTGTACGACACTAACTTGGCGTCAACATTATGCGCGGTATATCTCAATGCCAGCTGACGTAACGCGATCAAATTCCCAGGCTGAAAGAAATGCTGCGCTGCCCGCTCAGCCTGTTCACCCAAATAGATCTTCCCTTCTTTAAGGCGCTTCAGCAGATCTTCGCTGGGCAGATCGACCAGTTCGATCTCTTCGGCCTTTTCGACCAAGGTATCCGGAACAGTCTCTCGAACAACGACCCCGGTGATCTGAGCCACGACATCATTGGCACTTTCACAATGCTGAACATTTAAAGTAGTATATACGTCAATTCCCTTACTCAAAAGTTCTTCCACATCCTGCCAGCGTTTCGGATGCCGCGAGCCGGGCGTGTTGGTATGCGCCAATTCATCGACCAAAACAAGTGCAGGATTGCGGGTAATCGCCGCGTCAATATCAAATTCGCGCAGTTGGACATTTTTATACGTAATGGTCTTGGGGGGAAGGATATCGAGGCCATCGAGAAGCGCTTCGGTTTCAACGCGTTTGTGCGTCTCGACATACCCCACGACGACGTCAACGCCTTCTTTCTTACGGAGCCGGGCAGCTTCAAGCATCGAATAGGTCTTTCCGACACCGGCAACCGCTCCAAAGAAGATCTTGAGCCTGCCGCGATGGGAATCTTCAGAGTTTACCCGTGCTAAAAGTTCATCCGGATTCGGCCTTTCTTCCATGATTTCTATCCTAACGCTCTTTCATTCTTGGCGCTATCAATTTCTTCTTTCGTCGAGGGCGATATTGACTTTCAGCACATTGACCACGGGTTCTCCGACCAAACCGAACAGACGGCCTTGGGTATATTTCCTCACCACAGTTCGCACGATATCTTCAGATGCGCCGCGGAATCGCGCAATACGCGCGACTTGATACTCTGCCGCGGCCAAACTGATATGTGGATCTAAACCACTCGCCGAAGACGTCACAAGATCTACCGGAATGGGTTTTGTATTATCAGGATCGGCTGTTTTTAACGCTTTAATGCGTCCGCGTATCTCATCGATCAAAACGGGATTTAAAGGACCGAGATTAGAACCCGATGAGGAAGAAGCGTTATATTGGGGTGCAGCGGCTGAGATACGCCCCCATAAATATTTGGGATCTTCAAATGCCTGGCCGATAAGAGATGAACCAACGACCTTACCGTTTCTATATATCAAGCTGCCATTTGCCTGCTTAGGCAAAAGCGCTTGCGCGATCCCTGTAATACAGAGCGGATAGATGACTCCCGTGATGATCGTCAGGATCACAAAAGAAAGAAGCGCCGGTTTAATATGTTCTTTAAACATTTTCTTCTCCTAATAAAAAAATTTATGTAACAGTCTGCTAGATGCAAGGAATTCTAAAGTTTAACTAAGTGCAAAGCCACGAGCAGCATATCGATCAGTTTAATACCGATAAAAGGCGCGATAATCCCCCCTGCGCCGTAGATCAACAGGTTATCTCTCAACAGAAGGCTTGCCTTCGTCGGCCGATACGGTACTCCGCGCAACGCTAATGGAATAAGCACGATGATAATGATCGCGTTAAAAATAACTGCTGATAAAACAGCGCTTGCCGGAGTAGCAAGACGCATAATATTCAATGCTTTAAGGCACGGATAGGTACCTAAAAACGCGGCCGGAATAATCGCAAAATATTTTGAAACATCATTCGCGATACTGAATGTCGTCAACGAACCACGGGTTATAAGAAGCTGTTTGCCTATCTCAACGATCTCAATAAGCTTGGTAGGATTAGAATCAAGATCAATGAGGTTGCCCGCTTCCTTGGCGGCCTGAGTGCCGGTATTCATGGCTACCGCGACATCCGCTTGCGCAAGAGCCGGTGCGTCATTCGTTCCATCACCGGTCATCGCGACGAGCCTGCCGCCGGCTTGCATTTCACGGATATATTTCAGTTTTGTCTGGGGTGTCGCCTGCGCCAGAAAATCATCCATACCTGCTTCCGCAGCAATGGCCGCCGCAGTCAAAGGATTATCCCCGGTGATCATGACCGTCTTGATCCCCATACGGCGCAATTCCGAAAAACGTTCTTTGATCCCGCCCTTGATGATATCTTTCAGATGCACCGCGCCCAAAACGTGCTTATGTTCTGCGACAACCAGCGGAGTCCCGCCGGTCTTGGATATCTCAGATATCACGGCCTTCAGATCTTCAGGAAATGTCCCTCCCCGTTCTTTCACGTATCTCTCAATCGCGTCGACAGCTCCTTTCCTGATCTGCCGGCCGTCGCCTAAATCGACTCCGCTCATGCGCGTCTGCGCGCTAAAAGGAATAAATTTTGCTTCAAGTTCATGGATATGGCGTTCCCGTATCCCGTATTTTTCTTTGGCTAAGACCACGATACTTCTGCCTTCCGGCGTCTCATCGGATAATGACGACAACTGTGCGGCATCAGCCAACGATTCAATGGCAACACCCGTGGCAGGAACAAAAGCTACAGCCTGCCTGTTCCCTAAAGTGATCGTTCCTGTTTTATCCAAAAGCAGCACGTCCACATCACCGGCTGCTTCAACCGCGCGGCCGGATGTCGCTATGACATTCGCCTGAATCATCCTGTCCATACCGGCAATACCGATAGCCGGAAGTAATCCTCCGATCGTCGTCGGGATAAGGCAGACTAAAAGCGCCGCTAATACCGTAACGGTAATAGGTACACCCTGCCCGGCTGAAACCACGCTATAGATCGAAAAAGGTAGAAGTGTCACGGTCGCCAAAAGAAAGATGATGGTGAAAACCGCCAATAAAATACCCAAGGCTATCTCGTTCGAGGTCTTTTGCCTTTTGGCGCCTTCGATCATCGCGATCATGCGGTCCAGAAATGTTTCGCCGGGGTTTGAGCTGATGCGCACGACGAGCCAATCTGAAAGCACGGATGTGCCGCCGGTAACAGCGCTTCGGTCCCCTCCGCTTTCACGTATGACCGGCGCGCTCTCACCGGTAATGGCGCTTTCGTTAACTGAAGCCACACCCTCGATAATCTCACCATCCATAGGGATTATGTCGCCGGCTTCAACCAATACGACATCCCCTTTTCTTAAAATCGTCGCGGAAACCATTGCGTACTTGGAACCATACGCCGGCTTCGCCAGTTTTTTCGCGGGAGTGTCTTTACGGGCTTTTCTCAAAGTTGCCGCCTGCGCTTTTCCCCGGCCCTCAGCCATTGCTTCGGAAAAATTAGCGAATATCAAGGTAAACCATAACCATAGAGTAATAGCCAGAATAAAATTCGCGGGAGCCTCTCCATGCCCGAGAATCACCTGAAAATAGAGCCCGGTGGTCAATACGCTTACTACCAAAACCACAAACATGACGGGATTCTTAATTTGGTGCCGGGGATCGAGTTTCCTTAAAGACTCGATGATAGCCGGCCCGATGATCGACGGCTCAAACAGGGACTTCGATTTATGTACTCTATTCATAGATGCCTCTTTTCTTAAATATGGTACATCATTAACTGTTCGACTATCGGGCCTAAAGCCAGCGCCGGAAAAAACGTGAGCGCACCCACGATCAAAATAACCATTACTAAGAAAACGATAAAAAGCGGCGTATGGGTCGGTAACGTACCGGAGCTCACCGGCACGACTTTCTTTTTAGAAAGTGACCCTGCTATTGCCAGCGTCGGAATGACCAGCCAATACCGGGCGAAAAACATAGCCAGCCCTAAAGCGGTATTATAAAAAAAGGTATTCGTGCTCAAACCGGCGAACGCGCTGCCGTTATTATTTCCTGCCGACGTAAAGGCATACAGGATCTCGCTAAAACCATGGGCACCGGGATTAAAAATGGCGCTTTTTGCCGCGGGCAACATGACCGCGATAGCCGTCCCGGTCAAAACGCACATATGCGGAATCAAAAGTATGAGCGCCGACATTTTCATTTCGTAAACCTCGATCTTTTTCCCCAGATATTCGGGAGTCCGGCCGATCATCAGGCCGGCAATAAAAACAGCGACGATGACGAACGCGAGCATCCCGTAAAGGCCGGAACCGGCCCCTCCAAAAATGACTTCTCCTAATTGTATAAGCCACAGAAGAATGAGGCCGCCCAAAGGCATATACGAATCGTGCATGGAATTCACCGAACCATTGGAAGCCGCCGTTGTAGCCGTTGCCCACAGCGTTGAATTAACGACACCGAACCGTACCTCCTTACCCTCCATGTTGCCCCCGGATTGGAAATTACTTGCTTTTTGATCAACACCTAAAGGCGTCAACAAAGGATTTCCTTTTTGCTCGAAATGTAGGGAACCCAAAAGACAGGGAATAAAAATAATCAGCATAGCCGCAAGCAATGCCCGGCCCTGCCGTTTTTCTTTTACCATAGAGCCGAACGTATAACATAACGCGGCCGATATCAAAAGTATGGATAAAACTTCCAGTAAATTTGAGAACGGCGTGGGATTTTCAAAAGGATGAGCTGAGTTTACGTTAAAAAATCCGCCGCCGTTGGTCCCTAACTGTTTTATGGCCACTTGTGAAGCCGCCGGACCTAAAGCAATGACCTGCTCAGTAACGGCGTTGCCGTTCGCGTCTTTTACCGGCTGTAAAAGGACTGTTTTCGCGCTCGGCTTAAACGTCTGGACCACGCCTTGCGATACCAATACAAGAGACAAGATCAGGGAAAGCGGAAGCAAAATATACAGGGTCGACCGGACTAAATCCACCCAGAAATTTCCAATAGTCTCGACTTGTTTTTGGATGAACCCACGGATAAAAGCAACAAGTACTGCCATGCCGGTTGCCGCGGAAACAAAATTCTGCACAGTCAAACCCAGCATCTGCGTGAAATAACTCAAGGTCGTTTCTCCGCCGTAGCTCTGCCAGTTTGTATTGGTAGCGAAACTAACCGCGGTATTGAACGAAAGATCCGCGGGTACCGCCGGCAAAGACATCGGGTTTAAAGGGAGATGCGACTGTAAACGTTGGAGAGCGTAGACGACAACGATGCCGATACCATTAAACAACATTGTCGCCGCGGCATATGATTTCCACGACATGCCTTGTTCAGGCCGCACACCCGATAGCCGGTACATCGATCTTTCCAACCACCCAAAATAGACATTCAGCCGCGCGGGTTTGCCCTCATAAATGCGCGCCATGTAAATCCCTAACGGCTTAGCCGCCAGAATTAACGCCGAAAGAAAAAGAATGCCTTGAATAAAATTATTCCAGTTCATGAAAAAATCTCCGGTTTCAACAGCGTTATCATTAAATATATGAACAAAAAAAACGCGACGACTCCGCCGATCCAATAAATGATAACCATATTCGTCTCCTTAAACCTTTCCGCAAAGCGCGATAAAAGCGAAAGAAATAACCGTTAAACAAACTATTAGCCCTATAAAGAAAAGGTCCATATTGTATTCCTTCCTATTTTCCGGATTGATCATCACCGACTCGCCTAAATACACTAGCCCAAATGAGACACATTTCATGTGTCTCATTTGCCCGAATACCCTACGGGTAGGTTTCACTCGGGTCGACCGATAAAATCGATAGATTTTATCGTGTATCGTCGAGGCTGCCCCAACATCCGTGTTGGGGTCAAAATTCTCTTTCTTTGGAATTCAGGAAGAATCCCAAAGAATGCGACAATTTTGACGAGCCCATCGGGATGTTAGTTGGCATCAATTACAAGTAAGGATGCTGCCAACAAACAAAAAAACCAGAGAATGTCTGCTCTGGTTTCATTCTCTCTACAAGCTTACGAGGTTAGCTGCCGGGCTCGGGTCGAGTCACCCTTGTCCCGATTCACTCGCCAAAATTGTCAGAATGAGAATTTTGGTGTAACAGGTGAATCGGGGCATTCGCCCCTACGATCATCTCGATCGTTTTGGGTCCCCCGCTCTCATTTAAATCGGGATAAAACACGCGCACGATTTAAAAGCGATTAAGCATATATGGCTGTATATCATATTTCAAAAAACCAATTTGTCAAGTGTTCCCGGCAAACGCGAACAGTATCAACACTATCGCATTCTCCGGCATAGTGCACTAGCGGCGCAAAAAACCAACCGCCAGAAAACCAAATGTAAGAACAGCCACTGCCACACCCATCCAATATACTTTATCTTTCATATCTGTCCCCCCTTTCAAATCCTTTGTTATTTCGACTTTTATTTCATTTATGAATTCTATGTTTTTCTGTTCTTGACTACGAAGCCTTTCTACAATTCCCGTTAAACGCTGATCTCCGGCCGGGAAGGCACTACGAAGGCCGTGTATAAAATCAATATTCTCTTGTTCCTGAACACCATACTTCTGGATTATTCCCTTCAAATACCCTTCTCGCGCGGAAACCGGCGGTTGTGGCTCTAATGATACGGGATACGGCACCACTGCTTCAAGCTGGCTGGATCCCATACAAATACCGGCAAAAATCGACAGGCAAAATATAAAGACACGCACTGTTCTCATGGAGGTAAGTTTAAACAGTGCGCGTAAAAAAGACAAGTCAATAAAACGTCAATATCTCAGGAAAGATCCCTGGTGGATGGAGGCCTACTGGTCATCGCAGAGGCGATACCCGATCCCCGGCTCGGTAAGAACATATATCGGCCTATTCGGATCAGGCTCTATTTTATTACGCAGATTGCTGACCGTCACCCTCAGAAGATGCATGACTTCTTCAAAATCATCGGTCTTATTCCAAATCTCTTTTAATATCCTGCCGTGCGTCAGGACATTTCCGGCATTCAAGACAAGAAGCTTAAGGACATCGTATTCTGTCGGCGTCAGATGCACTGCTCGCCCTTTCACTTCCACGCTGTGGCGGGTAATATCCACGGAAAGCTTTCCCACGGTACATACGGATCGTTCGCGTTGAGGCAAAAGCCTTCTCATGACCGCCCGGATCCGAGCAAGCATCTCTCCGGCATTGAAAGGTTTCGTCAAATAATCATCGGCGCCGGCATCCAGCGCGGCGATCTTATCAGATTCATCGTCCCTCACCGACAAAATAATGATCGGCGTCTGAGACCTCTGGCGGATCTGCCGGGCGACCTCAATACCATCTTTATCCGGCAGGCCTAAATCCAAGATTATCACGTCCGGATGCGCAGAAACGGAATATTCCAAACCTTCCGCGCCATTGACAGCTTCAGATACCGTATAGCCATGAGAAATAAGCGTTGCCTTAAGAAAACGCCTCACGGTTTTTTCATCATCGACAATAAGCACTCGCATATTTTGTGAAACAGCCATTTATTGCAGCCTTATCTAAATTAATAGTTGTGTGCTGCACAAGTGCATGTAACAGTGGAATCCCCACGGGGCTCCACTATAACAATGCACTAGTCCTCTTTTCTTGCCAGCGGCAAAGACACCGTAAACGTTGCTCCTTTATCTAAATTATTCTCCGCCAAAATTCTTCCACCGTGGGCTTCTACGATTCCCCGACAAATAGAAAGCCCCAACCCAGTTCCGGTTATTTGCCGCGGTTTAAGGGCGCGATAGAATTTATCAAATATGTGTTCAAGATCCTGGGAAGGGATCCCAAAACCTTCGTCTTTTATCTTGATCTCCATGTGATCATTCAAAACTTTTGCCGTAATCTCGATCAACGTATCGGAAGCAGAATATTTAACCGCGTTATCCACTAAATTCATCAATACGCGCATCATCAACGTAAAATCCATCGGGATCTCCGGCAAATCAGAGGGGATATCTATCCGGATGTCTCTTTGTTCGACCTTATCTTTTAAAACCTGCAACGAAGCACCAAGCACATCTCTTAATTCACACGGGCTGAGACGAACCTTCAAAGTCCCCGCCTCAATGCGGGTCATGTCGAGCAGATTCCCTACCAATTGATTCAGATGCACCGATTCCTCATACGCCGTCTCCAACAACTCTTTACGCGTTGCACTATCCAGCGGCGACAGATCCTGCAAGAGGCCGCTTAAAACACCGGTAATCGATACCAACGGAGTCCGCAGATCATGAGAAATCGAATTCAAAAGCGCGGCCTGAAGTTTTTCCGTCTGACGGACCAGTTCCATCTGACGGGATACCTCGGCAAGCTTAGCCCGTTGAATGGCGACCGCAGTCTGGCTTGCCAAAGCGCTCAATAAATGTTCTTCACGAGGCTCAATGCCTTTCTTAGATTCCTTAAAACAAATTCCGACAACACCTAACGGCCCCTGTGACGTCTTCAGAGGAAAATAATACGCTTTTGCCGCAGGCAAAGTATCGGTTCCCCATCCCGCCGGTTTACCATTTTCATATGTCCATGCGGCAATTGCTTTTTCATGTTCGTTTATCGGGAACCCGCTATCAACACTGCTGGGCGTGACCGTATGCTCAACCTGCAGGAAAAGAGCGGCAGAACAATCAAATATCTGCGACACATTCATCCGTATGGTATCCAACACTGTCTCTAAAGAATCCGTCGCGGCCAAATCTTTACTCAGGCGGTACAACATAGCGGTCTGTTCTTCCCGTCCCGCTGCTTCGATAGCCTGCTGCCGGGTTTTTGATGCCAAAGCGCTGACCACCAACCCCACGATCAAAAGCCCAGTAAACGTAAACATATACTGCACGTCTGAAACCGCAAAAGTCAGATACGGCGTAACAAGAAAAAAATCAAACGCCAAGACACTGAGTAAAGAAGCCATGATCGCCGGGCCTTTTCCCCATCGGACTGCGATAATCACGACGATCAAAAGATAAAAAATAACCAGATTAGCCGGCTCCAACGTTTTTCTCACAAAAGCTCCCAAAAAAGTCGTAAGCGCGACCAATGCTATACTTACCAAATAAGGAGCCATCTTATTTTTCATTGTTTTCACTTTCGAGAACAAACCTTCGACTCAACTGACGCAGATCAACGTGCGTCAGGAATCCACTCCGATACTCATAAGTCTAATTATATCTCTAAACTCGAATGGGTAAAATAACAAAAGGCAGGCCGTGCCGGTATAGTTTCTTCTGCAGAGTAAAAACGGTATGATTATGAAGTATTCTGTGTATAAACGAATCTTTTGGAAAGATGAGTTGCCCTCCAAAAAAAACGGCTTGCGGGAAACGTTCAGTGATCTGCGGGGCAAGTTGAGAGACTTCTTCCACGACGTCGACACCGACGGCAGAAATCCCCTCGCCAAAAAACCCCTGTTTCCTGACAAAAGTTATGTACCGCGATAAATCAGTGCTGACTTTTGCCTGTAAGCGATCAACCTCTTCTGTCCCTTTAAAGTTTCCCGCGTCGATGATCCCGATTTGGATAAAGACAAAGTTCCTAAAATGCCCGAACAAACGTATAATACCGAACAACGTATGCAGACCCATTCCATTGAAGCCGCTCACCAGCAAAACCGCGGTTTTCGCACCCGGAGAATAAACCGGCCCTGAATCAGGCAAGACGCGCGATGATGATGACGGAACATCTGTAATCGCCATCAAACCATTCAACCGATGTAATAACCGCGCGGTATGGTAGTAGTGCCGTTTGATAAAAATCGCAAGAACGACTAAGGCACCGGTGATAAGCAACGTTACCCACCCGCCTTCGTGAAATTTTATGACGATCATGGACACCAATATGAAACTTGAGAGCACCAAACCGATCCCGTTGACGGAAAGCTTTTTAGCCCAGTTTTTGACCGTGCCCCGGCTATCCCACCAGTGCCGGACCATCCCCAATTGGGACAGAATGAACGTGATAAAAACATTGATACTGTATAAAACGACCAGTAACTGTACCGAACCCCGGCTGAAGAACATGATCAGCAACGCGGAAATCCCCATGATGAGGATCCCGTTCTGCGTGACAAGACGGTCGCTCAGCGTGGAAAACCGCGTGGGGAACCAGCGATCTCTTGCCATGTTCGCCAGGACCCGCGGCCCGTCCAAAAAGCCGGCCTGAGCGGCCACGAAAAGCAGCGCGGCCTCAGAGATAAGAGATATCAAAATAATCGGGGCTCTGACGTGTACCGGCCACGCGCTGGTGGCCTGCTCAAAAAGGACCGCGTTGAATGTCTTCCCCGGCTGCAGCGTGATATGGTACAACAAATACGCCAGCATCAAACCCATTGCCATGACCGCCAACGATATCGCCATGTATCGCATCGTACTTTTGGCCGTGCGGACTTTCGGTTCCCGCAAAATAGGAACGCCGTTACTGACGGCTTCTATGCCGGTAAAAGTCCCGGCTCCCATGCTGTACGCGCGCAATATCAAGAAAAACATTCCCCAAAAACCCATGCTTGATACCGTGCTTTTCACCGACGCGGAAGACGCGCTCACCAACGCCGGCAGATGATGCGCATGCGTAGCGACCGCGTAAAAGATGATGAAAAGATGCGTGACGACAAAGGTCAAAAAGATCGGCGTCAGAAACAATACCGACTCCTTGATCCCCCGCATGTTCAAAACGACCATGACCAGTAACATGAAAAACGTGAACATCAGTTTATACCCTTGGAATTCCGCCGGGACAAGGCTGAATATCGCGTCCGCGCCGCTGGCGATAGAAACCGCGACCGTCAAAACATAGTCGACCAAGAGAGCGCAACCGGATATCATGCCGACGGAAGGAGATAAAAGCTTACTGGCGACCAGGTATCCGCCGCCGCCGGTCGAGAATAGTTCGACGATCTGCGAATAACTGCTGCTGATCACGAAGATCGTCAAAACGGTCCCTAAGCCGACAAACAGGCTTAGATAGGCGTGCCCGTTCAAAGCCAAAAAAGCTTCTTGCGGCCCATAGCATGACGATGACAAACCATCCGCGCCCAACCCGACCCAGGCTAAAAAAGCGATCAAGGATATCTTATGAAAAATGGCCTTATCCAGCGGATTACGGGATGAGCCGATGACCAATCTCCGCATCCGGGCAAAACAAGAACCCTGTCGTTGTTCGATCCGTTTCTTCTTCATGGGAAAATCAAGACGACCCTCGGGGGGACTCAAACGATACATCGGACGGAATTGTGCGTACTCATGATCGCGGGTCCCCCTTTTTATTTACGAGGGATCAACATAGCACTTGGATTTATGCCTGATCCTCTGCATAAGCTTAACGACCCACACATGTGAGATCCCTAGTCGGATCCCTATCTGGCGGGTAGTCAGCCCTTCGGCATATAACGACAATATCGTTTTTTCTTTCTTATCGGTTCCTTCTCTCTGAATAAGCGCTACCAATAACTTAGCATCCAGCAGATCTATATAATCCTCCGGGTCATTACGCACTGCCGCGACTTGTAATTGATACGTTTTTCCTTTTTCATACATATTAAAAACATTTTCGCTATTGCGAATACCCCGCACTAAACGATGGCGCGTACGCAAATAATTCTTCAAATAGAAATAGCACCCCTCGAGAATGTACTTGTCACCCTTACTCGCCAACTTTCCTTCTTGAAAATCCTGCCAGAGGTGCATCATTGCTTCCTGCAAAAGGTCATCATCCGAAAGAAAAGGATGATTCCCGGGCTTAAGCCGGCACACCACTTTCTTTAATGAAGGCACAATTCTCTTAATAAGGTTTTCAAAATACATACAGGGCCCTCGCGGGTTTCGGCAACGTTCCTACCGAAACCCGCAGAACAAATTTCATAGACTTACAACGCGATATCACCTCGTTCGCCGGTACGGACTCTCACCGCTTCTTCAATGGATGAAATAAATATCTTCCCATCGCCGATCTCTCCGGTACGAGCAGCATTAGTAATCGCCTTCATGATCCTATCCACGTCTTGATCTTTGACGACGACTTCGATCTTAGTCTTCGGGAGGAACGATACCTTGTATTCCGTTCCTCGCCACTGCTGTTTCAACCCTTTTTGTTTCCCATGCCCCTGTATTTCAGTAATCATTATGCCTCCGGATCCTGCCGCCTCCAAGGCAGCACATACGGCATCGACTTTAGTCGGCTGGATGATCGCTTCTATCTTTTTCATTGGTCTCTCCTCCATTTTATTTCATGCCAGAGGATCTTAACCCACTGGCGTTTTGCCTGAGCTACCTTGACAACGGAGTCTCAGAATGCTTATCGAGTTTGACGCCGACATATCCCTGAACACCCATTTCCGGGATATCCAACCCTTCGATTTCCGCGGCCGGATTCGTCCGATGTCCGATTACAACGTCAATCAGTTTAAATACCAGTAAGGAAATCAAACCCACGTAGATAAAATTTGCGGTAATACCTATGCATTGAGCAAAAAACTGGGAAGGATCTCCATAGAACAGCCCTTTCACTGTTCCGACAACACCGTTCCAACCATCGCCATAGGTCCCGTCCGCAAATAAACCCAAGGCTAAACAACCAAACGCACCATTGACCCCGTGCACCGAGATCGCACCTACCGGATCATCCAATTTCAACTTTCGCTCAACGAAATACACTGATTCGACAACAAGTACCCCGGCAATGAGGCCGATGATACACGCGCTCACCGAATTCACAAATGCGCACGGAGCGGTGATCGCCACTAACCCTGCCAACATTCCATTACACATCATACTTGGATCGGGCTTCTTTGTACGAAACAGCCACATCCATAACATTGATGCTAATGCCCCGGTAGCCGATGCCAACATCGTATTCGTCGCGATAACACTGATCCGTAAATCGGTACCTGCCAATGTCGATCCCGCATTGAAACCAAACCAACCAAAAGCCAGAATAAACGTCCCGATAACTGCCATAGGAATGTTGTGCCCGGGAATCGGATTGGCACTGCCGTCTTTGTTAAACTTTCCGAGGCGCGGACCGACAATCCAAGCACCGACCAAAGAAATCACGCCACCACACATATGTACAACCGACGAACCGGCAAAATCAACGTGCCCGTGGCCCAAGTGAAAATTCTGCCCTAACATTGCAAGCCATCCACCGCCCCACACCCAATTTCCAAAAATCGGGTAGATAACGGTTCCAACGAAAACACCGTAGATACAAAAAGCAGAAAATTTCCAACGCTCAGCGAGCGCACCCGTAGGAATGGTCGCCGTCGTGTCCATAAATACCATTTGGAAAAGAAACATGGTAAATACCGCGACATCATAAGCGCTGCCGGTCAAAAAGAAACCTTTCAGGCCGAATAGGCCAAACGGCTTGCCAAACAAATTAACGGTGAATTCATGGTTAAGGCCGGCATATCCACCTAACGTTCCGATGACTCCCAACCCGCCAAACATGAGCGCAAAACCGCAGACATAAAAAGCGAGCATCCCTAACGGATAGATCATAAAATTCATCGCCATCGTATGAGAAACATTCTTCGCCCTCGTCAAACCGGTCTCGACCATCGCGAATCCCGGCTGCATGAACATCACCAAAAAGCCGCAGACAAGAGTCCAGACAAAATTAATTGCGATCTTGTTATGCCCCACCGTGTTTGCGATCTCTTCGAGCGTCGGCTTACCAGCGGTTGCCGCAGTAATATCCTGAGCCGCTCCAGTCGCGGTACCGCTTGCATCAGCCGCGTACGCGTTCACCACAAATAACAATGTACACACTAATGCACCGAATAGTAACAAAACCCCAGACGTATTCAATCGGTTTCTCTTTTTCACCCTGGTCATACTATTATCTCCTTTCATATAAGAACCTCCTTTTCATTTATATGTTGCGGACTCCCATAAAAAAAGCGTCTTCTCAATCCATACGTTGGATTAAAAAGACGCCTCAGTCTTAAACACAAAAGGCGTTCCTATCTCAGGAACGCCTTTGTCATACACACATCACTGTGTCCTTACACCTTTACAAGTAATCATACCCCCTTCTTTGGTAACTCATTATTCATAAAAAATTCCGCACAGCCGACTGTATAACATCCTCAATTCCCGGAATTTTTTCTGGAGCCCCACAGGCATGCCCTTGGTCTTTTTCCGTACACTCCCGTGGGGCGACGTCTCCCCTGGAATCGCCATCCCGAACAGGCGGCGATTACGGGGACTATATCCCGGGAATCCTCAGGATTCCACGGGGCCGCCCACCATTCACCCACGGGCGTAGCCCGTGGTCTCTGGTAACGGGAATAGAGGGAATACTCAAGCGGGCAATATATGCACTTGAGCAGGAGTATGATTCAAGCCAGAATATGTATCAGCCTGCACAATAAGTCGACATTCTCTTTTTTCACTTCTGCCGCCTTATCCAAATCCACGATTGATATTCTATTCTTAGCCACGCCGATAGCTTTACCTCCCTGGCCTTTTTTTAAAAGATCGACGGCTTTTTCTCCCAACCGCGTAGCCAGGATACGGTCCATCGCCGTCGGCGGGCCTCCTCGCTGGATATGGCCTATGGAAACCACGCGAGTCTCTAATCCCGTTGTCAAATTTATCCCAGCGGCTACTTCCGTAGCCTTTGCCTTGCCTTCAGCGACAACCACGATCCAACTCACCTTACCGTTTGTGCTGCCTTTAAGAATGTCCCGGCATATACTCTTCAACTCCATCTTCTTCTCCGGAATAAGCACATTTTCCGCGCCACTGCCTAAAGCCACATTGATCGCGATATAACCGGAATTACGGCCCATCACTTCAATGACAAATATACGCTCCATACTTGTGGCGGTATCCTTTATTTTATCAATCGCCTCCAAAGCCGTGTTCACCGCAGTATCCGACCCGATGGTAAAATCCGTATAGCTTATATCGTTGTCGATACTGGCGGGTATACCGATACAGGGTACACCCCATTCCTTAAAGAATAAGGCGCCCCCACAGTATGTACCATTACCGCCGATAAGCACAAGGCCGTCTATGTTATGTTTCTGTACAACGTTGTACGCGCGTTTTCTGCCTCCAGGCGTGATGAAATCCCTGCTGCGCGCGGTCTTAAGTATCGTACCGCCTTTGTTTATGATATTGGAAACCGACCGGTGGCTTAACACTTTCATATTCCCGTTGACGAGGCCGTCATAGCCTTTAAAGATTCCCATTACTTCTATCTTATGAAAGGCCGCCGAGCGGACGACACTCCTTATCGCGGCATTCATTCCCGGAGCGTCTCCGCCGCTGGTTAAAACTCCTATGCGTTTCATTGCCATCTTAGGTCCTTTCATAATTATTGTGGAACGAATCTAGTAACGAAGCTAATAGGTTTGAGCGAATGACGATTTTAGCCAAAGCAGCTTGAGTATTTTGGGAATCCCAGCGGAACAGCATAATAACGCTGGGACGGCGAGGATGTTTGAGCCCTTTTTGTTAGAACAAAAAGGACGAGTTCCGCAGCCGCCAAAAAACGAAAGACCTATGGCGTTAAAAAATCGTCCTGAGCAAAAAGCTATTAGTTTCGTTAAACAACCATACTTTGACGGTTCAACCTTGAGTTATAAAGTGTTGTGTAACAATGTGCCACCTTATTTACGAATGAACCCTATCGTATCCCCTATCCTGCGACAACTTTGCGGTACAAACGATACACATCCCTGTCGCTTAAATACTGTTTCAAACCCGGAGCTTTTCGCTTTACTCTCGCGAGTACCCCAGTCAGCGCGCTTTCATCCGCTTCTATCCCGAATTTATTTAATACACTCTTAACCGCCGCTCTGCCTGAAAGCCGTCCTATGACAAGCCGGCTTTTGCTTCCGATGAGAGCCGGGTCAAACGGCTCATACGTCGCCCGGTTTTTCAAGATACCATCCTGATGCACTCCTGATTCGTGTAAAAAGCAAGCTTCTCCGACAATCGGCTTTCCGACAGCAATAGGCCTGCCGCAGGCATCGCTGACGAAACGAGCAATCGCCGGCAGAATTCTGGTTTTGATACCGGTATCTATTCCGCATATCTGCCGGAGAGCCATGGCCACTTCTTCAAGCCCCGCGTTTCCCGCCCGCTCACCTACGCCGGTGACAGTCGTATCGACAAAGGCCGCGCCGGCGCGTATTCCGGCAAGCGCGTTTGCCGTCGCCAACCCAAAATCATTATGCGTATGTATCTCGATATCTATCGGGACAGCCTTACACAAACGGCCCAGCGTATCGAATACGCCAAAAGGGTCCATAACGCCGACGGTGTCGCAAAACCTGAGCCTGTCCGCCCCCAAAGTTTTTGCTGCGTGAGCATAGCGGAGTAAAAAATCAAAATCCGCGCGCGACGCGTCTTCGGCTCCGACGATCACGTATAGCTTACGACTTTTCGCGTAGCCGATGGCATGTTTTAACAGCTCAATAACAAACTTGCGGGTCTTTCGCAGCTTATGCGCTATGTGAATATCCGAAACCGGAAGAGATACAGCCACGGAATCAAGGCCGCAATCAAGTGAAGCATCGATATCCTTTTTCAAAGCCCTGTTCCAACCGATCAACCGGCCGGGCAAGCCCAGCGCGGCAATTTTTCGAATAGCGGCCCTCTCGATCGTCCCCGCTGCAGGAGTGCCGACTTCTATTTCCCGCACGCCGACATCGGCTAACAAGCGGGCTATCGCTATTTTCTCGTTCACACTGAAGGCAACGCCCGCGGCCTGTTCTCCATCGCGCAATGTCGTATCAACAATGACAAGTCTTCTCATACGTACTCCTAAAAATTGCTCTTACGGCCGTTTGCAGGGCTATCACGATAAGAAATGCCGCGGCTAAATTTCCAAAGAAAAGCGTATAGATTCCAATAAACAAAACGATGATCAATTCCCGCGGCGCGCGGATAGTATCACTGATAAGTGCTGCATGCCGTACACCTATATATGCTAATGCCACGCCCAAAACCCACGAAGGAATCGAAGTGAGAACATTTCCAGCCCCAAACATAAAGGCAACGGCAATAAAAAAGCATACTATGCCGGCAAAAACAGTACATAAGCCGGTCCTGCCGCCAAAACGGTAATGCGCGGTAATACCGCTTGAGCCATGGCAAAAAGGTATCGCGCCAAAACATCCGCTGATTAAATTACCTATACCCAAAGATAGAATAAGAACGGAAGGTGTTACTCGAAACGCCCGCTCCTTGAAATAAGTTTGAGCGGTGTCACTCGAAGCGTACACGGAATTCCCCAAAGTTAGAGGGATCTGCGGCAAAAAGAGAATGAAAAAAGCCTGATACAAATTCAATGAACCGTCCGGCACCAAGGCATGATTCAGATTCAAGGTATGCGGCCCGAAAATTAATCGCAAACTGCTTTTTATTAGAATCACCGCCAGGCCCAATTGAATACCGCGAATAACAGGCCGGCTGAATAAACGCGCCAGAAATCTATCCAGATTAAAAAGAACGATTATGAACAAAAATGCCGCCATGAAGAAGGCGACGAAAGAAACGGTCGAGGCAGAAGATCCGAGAGCTATCGCTAAAGCGGAGGTAGCTTTCAGCGGCTGAACCGGCACCGGGATACGAAAATAAAGGCCGGTAAAGATATAGAATAAGCCCGCGGAAATAAATAAATTCGTCGCGCTCACCTTATTGACCATGATGAGGCCGCAAACAATCGGCAAAAACGTCCCGATGTCTCCGAAAGCCCCTATAAAATCCGTGACAATTCTTTTGTTCATCTTCATATAAAAAAATCCCGGATAGCCCATTGTAAGGATTTTATGCGCTTGTATTAGTTAAAGCACCTTTCTCCAGAAATACATAGGATGATCTCCGCTGTCAAACCCCAGTCTTTTATAAAGAAGCATAGCCTTGTCGTTGTCGGTTCTTACCTCAAGCGTGATCTTACAACAATCCAATTCACGAGCTTTTGCCTCGACAGCCGACAGGATCCTTTCGGCAACACCGTTATTCCTGTATTCCGGCAAAACAACAAGATCGTGAATATTTATGAGCTTCTTCGCGTAAAATGTCGAGAATCCGATAAAGCAGACCGCAAGCCCTATGACAAACCCATCGTATTCGGCAAATAATACCAGCGCGCCGGGATGGTTGAAAAGCTCCGGCACAAGCCTCTTTTCAGCGGCGCTGTCCAAAACTCTGCCTTCACCCATATCTCCTTTCAAATACACATTGATCAAACAAACCAATGCCTGCTGATGCCGGAAATCGTTTTTGTCCGCCTCGACAATTCTTACGCTACCGGAATCGGCAATAAAGAATACCGGCGTGGCTCCGCGTGAAATAAATTGGTTGATATTCATACGTAGGCACCTTACGCTATGAGATATTTTTCCGCGGCTTTTCCTTCCTTAAGCGCGTCAAGAATCTCATCTATCGCGTCCTCACTTTCGATTTTTCCATACCAAAAATTCTCTGGATAAACGACCATGGCCGGCCCACGGTCGCAAACTTTTAAACAGCCGGTCATCGACACGGCCACATCGTTCATACCGCGATCGGATAGCCCTTCTTGTAAATACTGCAGATACTGTATTGATCCCTTCTTATGGCAAACTCCCTGAGGCCCGCCGGAAACCCTGAAACTAGCGCAGACAAAAATATGACACTTTGGTTTTTCCATCGTTTTTCTCCTTATACATAAATTCCTGCGGAATCTATTATCACCCGCATCCTTGCCCTGCCCCCGTGCATTCGCACCCGGCATGCCGTTTCACCTTCGCCCCCTTATGCTCTTTTTCACAACACTCCTGAGTATCGGAATAATTGCCGATGAAGAAAGCGTCCAGCGCCAGCGTGATCAATCCCGGCAGAGCGACGACTTTTATTCCCCGCGAATTCAGTATTTCCCTCGGAGCTTGGCCAGCCGCCTCCACCAACACGGCCCGGCAGTCTTTCAATACCTCCGCCAATGCCTGCCAGCGTTTTTCTCCGCAGCCCGGTTCAGGAGCTTTACGCACGGCTTTTAACGTATATTTCTTCCCCTCTGCGGCAAACACGTAAAACTTCTCCGCCTGCCCTAAATGCATGTTTATCAATACACCTTCGCGGCTGGCGCAGGCGATATACGGCCTGTCATCTCCGGGAATGACAGGCATCGAAGCGCAGGATTGAAGCAAAGAGCTGTCTTGACTATCAAATTTCTCGCCTAATAAACCGACCGCATCCGCGCGACAACGAGTACAGTGCGTCATTATAGATATGCATTCAGACGCTTTTTCACGGCACATCCCGACCATGTGCTCCGAAGGACGGCTATGATTCTCAAAAACCGAGCCGCGGACAGGATATAATGGTATTGGATTCATGATATCGGCTCCGGCCGCCGCTATCTCTTTTGCGATTTCAGATATATGCCCGGTATTTACTCCCGGAATTATTATCGAATTGACTTTCACGATGATTCCATGTTTTTTCAGTTCCGCGATCGCTTCCATCTGACGGCGTAATAAAACTTCAGCCGCTTCTTTCCCGCGATAAATAGTAATGCCGTCCCTGGCCCAGGCATATATATTTTCACCTATGGCCGGATCGACCGCGTTGATAGTTATGGAAACATGGCTTACTCTTAACGATGACAACTCTTCTATATACGGCAAAAGATTCAACCCATTCGTCGCGACGCATAAAAGCAGATCAGGATAGCACTTTCTTACCAGACGCAGTGTTTCCATCGTCTCGTCAGGATTTGCAAAAGGGTCTCCCGGCCCCGCGATCCCTGCCACGGATATATCATTTCTTCCGGCAAAGACTTTTTGAAGATACGCCAAAGCCTGACGCGGACTTAAAATAGCGCTCGAAACGCCGGGGCGGCTTTCATTTAAACAATCATACCGCCTATTGCAGAAATTACATTGTATATTGCACGCACGCGCAACGGGTAAATGTACCCTCGCGCATGTATGACGGCTTTTGTCGTTAAAACATGGGTGGTGGGCGATATCTATCATAAGTAACTATGCCCCCTATCCGAGTCTTTCTGCTTTTTAGAAAGAAGCGTGTTTACGATCCGGTCAAATAGATTCTGAGTGCCTCTATACCCAATATGGAGTATACGTTGAGATCCGATCCGGTCATGGATGGGAAAGAACACTCTGACAAGAGGTATATTAAATAACCTGGCCACGGAATAACCTTTGCTGTTGCCGATTAAAATATCGGGTTTCAGGCTTCTTATTTCATCTTCCATATCCAGAAAATCAGCATCATCCCTGATCTTTAGATCCCCGGCATTGTCGCCCAATATAGCGCCCAGCGCGTTCTTAATACGGCCGCTATTTCCACCCGAAACACATAATACAGTTTCAACGCCGATTTCACCCAAGAAAGACGCCATAGCTATTACGATATCCTCTTCGCCGTATATAACGGCCTTTTTACCAAACAGATATTTATGGGCATCGACATAGGAATCAACCAGCCTTCCTCTTTCGGCATTGTATTTTTCGGGAATTGAGGATTTTGTGATTTTCTCAAGCAGCCCGAAGAAAAAATCAGTCTGCCTGATGCCTATCGGAATAGTCGCATTGAAATAGGGCACGCCAAAACGGCCTTCAAGAAGCCTGGCGGCGCTTTGCTCATCCGTTATCGTGGATGAGAATTCTATTGATACAACAGAACCGCCCATAGATTCTATTTCGCTTACCGTTGTGCCTCCGTCCGGTATTTTCTTGTATGCATCCCATGCGACACCGTCAAGAGTATCCGAATAATCGGGCAACATAACGTATTCAAGCCCGAAATCATTCAGTATCTCTTTTAAATACCTGAGGTCTTCACATGACAAAAAAGAAGGAAAAAGGTTGATCCTGGCATTCTTTAACGGAATATCCTTGCACAGCCCGGAAACAACCCCTCGTACGGCTGAATAATAACCGTCCATATGAGTCCCCTTAAAACTGGGCGTTGAGACATTCACGATCTTTACATCATCGGGAAGAACCTTTTCTGCTTTTATTTCTCTTAAGAACATACCGGCATCATCCCCGATCGTTTCCGCAAGACAGGTCGACGCCACTCCGATGAGTTTCGGCTTGTATTGAGTATAGACGTTGCGCAGCCCGGATTTTAAGTTCTCTTTTCCTCCAAAAATCGCGGTTTCTTCACTAAAGTTTGACGACGCGATATCTACCGGTTCCCTGAAATGGCTTATCATATACCGTCGTATATAGGTGGCGCATCCCTGCGAACCATGCAAGAACGGCACCGCTCCCGCTATTCCCCGAAACACGACACAGGCGCCCAGCGGAGCACACAGTTTGCACGCGTTTCTTGTCACGGTGGACTGTCTTTTCCCTCTATCTGTTTTCATTTTCATGTTGCCTCTCTTTTTCTCTGCCGCCGGCTAGTGCATTGTTACATTAATTTTCATAGGTATCTTTTCAGAGAAAATTAATGTTTACATGCACTTGTGCAGCGCACAACTATCAATAATTCAGGTAACGCTGTACTGGCGCGGAACAAATTGCCATACCGGGCTCATGACACTTGAATATACTTCCTCCGCGAAGCGGAGCATACCCTCGAAGCCGGCAAGAGGTATCTTACGTTCATGATTGTGGTCACAAAAGCCCACGCCAAGCTTATACGCTATCGGGCGCTCTTTGACTCCGCCGATAAACAGGCTGACCCTGTTATTCAGGATAAAATGCGAAAGCTCCACGGGATTGGAATCGTCGACAATGACCGTCCCCTCATCGCACATCTCTTTAAGAACCTTGTAATCATCCTTACTCCCTGTTTGAGAACCCACAAGTGCCACTTTCATACCTAAGTGGCCGAGAGCTTTAACCAGTGAAAAGGCTTTGAAAGCTCCTCCCACATAAATAGCGGCTTTCTTACCTTGAAGAGCCTGCCGGTATCGCTGGATAGCCGGATAGATCTTGTTTATTTCGCTGCGTACCAATTCTTCCGTACGCAACATAATAGCGGGATCTTCTTTAAAAAACTCCGCCACGCTGTAAAGAGCGGATGCCATATCTTCGATACCGAAATATGAAACCTTTATAGAAGGGATCCCGAATTTTCCCTCCATCAGTTTTGCCAGATATGACATGGACCCCGAACACTGTACAACGTTAAGCCTTGCTCCGTGCGATCTCCTGATATCATCCACTCTGCCGTCGCCGGTCATGGTCGCCGCTACCTGGACGCCGATCTTCCTGAGATATTCCTTTATGATCCATGCCTCTCCCGCGATATTGAATTCTCCTAAAAGGTTAACGGTAAACTTACTGATCTTACGGGGAGAATCTGTCCCGATCAAACTGAATAACGCCTCGCACGCGGCGCGATACCCGTCTTTTTTGGTTCCTTTAAATCCTTCGGAATGGACGGAAATGACCGGGATATCCTTCTCGATAGATACTTTTTTACAGACGGCTTCTACGTCATCTCCGATAATCCCCACAATGCACGTAGAATAAACAAACGCGCATTTCGGTTTATACCGGTCGATCAACTCTACAAGGGATTCATATAATTTATTTTCGCCTCCATAGATGATATCGTTCTCCCGCAGGTCGGTCGAAAAACTTAATCGATGCAGCTGGGGCCCGGATGACACGGAACCGCGGATATCCCAGGTATACACCGCGCACCCGACCGGGCCGTGAACCAGATGTACGGCGTCCGCGATAGGGTAGAGTACCACGCGTGATCCGCAAAAAACACAGGCACGCTGGCTTACCGAACCGGTAACGCTTCGGCGTTCGCAGGCTATATCAAAAGAATCTTTTCCTTTACAAAAAACCTGTTCTTTTCTTTCTGTTAAGATAACCGCCATAATCTACCTCTCACATCACCAGTTCAAAACTTTCTTCAGGAGCATCACGGTCCTGCCTGTCTAAGAACGCGTTGAGGACCTTTTCGACCAGACGCATCGCACCGCTATACCCCACGACCGGGAAATAGCTGTGTCCGATCCTGTCCAATATGGGAAACCCAAGCCGTATGAAGGGAATATCTTCATCCCTTGCGATATACTTGCCGTACGTATTCCCAATCAAAAGATCGACCGGATTGTTTTTTATCCATTGGTGCAACAAAAACATGTCGCCTTCAACACGTATGTTGACATCCGGCACCGTACTTTGCAGTATCTCCCTGACTCTTGTTTCGAATTTCGCGCCGGGAGTACCCGTAACCACATGCACGGGTTTCATGCCTATATCTGAAAAGAATTCTACTAAAGAGACCAGCTGGTCCGGATCGCCGTAGAGGGCCACTTTCTTCCCATATAAATACTGGTTCATATCCGTCAGGATATCGACCAGACGCCCGCGCTCCTCGTTTATACTGTCAGGCACACTCACCGCGGCTACTCTTCTTAACGTATCTATGAACCGGTCTGTCGCGCTCAGGCCTATGGGCAAGCTTAATATCTCATAGGGGACCTTGCACTTCGCATCCAAAGCTTTTGCCGCGGGGCCTGAAGCGATCTGTCCAAGCGCGATAGTACCGATACTGTCTCCTATTGTTTTTAACGCCTTTACGGTCGTTCCGCCTTTCGGATAAAATTGATGCCTGCCCGTTTGAGGCGCGTCAAGGACACCTGATGTATCGGGAAAAATAACGGCCTTTACCCCCATCTCACCGGCTAATCGTTTTAGCTCTTTCATATCCGAAGGCTCGACAAAACCGGGCATTATGTTTACCTGATTTTCTTTTGAACCGGTTTTTTCGGCAAAATAACTTACCATAGCCTTCACCGTATTGGCGAAGCCGGTTACATGCGAACCGACATAGCTGGGCGTATTTATATGGATAATATATTTCCCCTTCGGGACCTTACCCTCCTCCATTGCCTTATTGGCTATCTGAGGGATATCGTCACCGATAGTTTCCGAAAGACACGTTGTATGAATAGCGATGACATCCGGATCATAAAGGGTAAAAATATTGGCGATAGCCTCAAGAAGATTGGCTTGGCCGCCGAAAACCGACGATCCTTCAGTAAAAGAACTTGTGCCGGCCATGATGGGCTCTTTGTAATGGCGCGAAAGAGTGCTGCGGTGATACGCGCAACAGCCTTGTGAGCCGTGGCTATGCGGAAAACATCTGTGAATGCCTAAAGAAGCGTACATCGCGCCTATAGGTTGGCATGTTTTTGCCGGATTAACCAGCAACGCCTCTCTATCTTTTATCTCTTTTGTAGTATGCCGTAATAACATTTTTTCCCTCCTGCGTAATAGAAAAATTTCTTAATTCTTCTATGTTTATGAAGACCGTAGGTCTTCAAACTTTCCCTCCCAATGAAAAACCTTATCACTCTCCGCGGCAAGCCGCAGGGAATTCTCAAATTAATCCGAACCGAATTTACCGACGAGTTGCGTATTCTTATTCCATGGCGCGCCGATAAACCGCCAGATCCTGCTGTTGACCATACGATCGATCTCCTGATAAAAGTTTATGGCACCCTTGAAACCGGCGTAGGGGCCGCCATAATCGTAACTATGAAGCTGCTTACACGGAACGCCCATTTTCTGGACCGCGTATTTTTCCTTGATGCCCGCGCAGAATATATCCGGCTTATAAACCTCGATCATCTTTTCGGTCTCATAATGTGAGATATCATCTATGACCAACGCCCCTTTATCCATGTCCGGCATCATGCCGGCATAATCTCTCAATCCCAACCCTTCTTCGGAAATTCTCTGTAACTCATCGTCGCTTTTTCGCGGATTGTATTTTACCGGGTCTTTCTCTACTTTAAGTTCTTCTATATTTCTTGAGTCCGCGTCCACTTTTATAGTGGGCAAAACATTCCTTCCCTCATAGTCATCCCTGTGCGCGAATTCATATCCGGCAGCGATAGTTTTCATGCCCATTTCTTTAAAAAGATCCTGGTAATGATGCGCTCTTGAACCGCCCACAAAAAGCATAGCGGTCTTGCCTGCGCAACGGCTCCGCGCATCTTCCTGCGCGATCTTTACCGCGGCCATCTCTTTGGATATAACTTCTTCGATCCTCTTTGACAATCCTTCATCGTTAAAGTATCTGCCTATTTTCCTTAAAGATTTTGCCGTCGGCTCGGCGCCGGTGAAGTTCAATTTTAACCATGGTATACCGTATTTCTTCTCCATCATATCCGCCACATAGTTTATGGACCTGTGGCACATTACGCAGTTCAGGTCGGCAGTATGGGCATTGGCAAACTTATCATAGGTGGAATTTCCGCTGAATGTAGCGATCAATTCTATCCCGCATTTTTCAAGTATTTCTTCGATTATGAACGCATCGCCCCCGATATTGTATTCACCCAATATATTGATCTTGAACTTTGCGCTGTTTTTGCTATCGTCCAGCCCTATGACATGTTTGAAGAGCTGATTATTGGCGATATGGTGCCCCGCGGACTGGCTTACTCCTTTATAGCCTTCGCAGCTGAAAGCAAATACATTAATCCCCAGCTTTTCCTTCATCTGGCGGGCTACAGAGTGGACGTCATCTCCGATCAACCCTACCGGGCACGTAGCGAATATACCTATTGCTTTGGGTTTGAATATGTCGTATGCCTCCTGTACGGCTTTTTTCAACTTCTTCTCTCCGCCGAAGACTATCTCCTGTTCCTGCATGTCGGTGGTAAAACAATAGGTCATGAAATTTTCTTCTCTATCGGATGCGGGCCTCGTCTGGTTTCTTCTCGTCAACCAACTGTAAAAACCGCATCCGACAGGGCCGTGCGTTATATTCAAGATGTCTCTTGTCGGCCCCAAAACAACGCCTTTGCATCCGGCATAGGTACATCCCCTCTGCGAAATGATCCCGGGAATGGTCCTTACATTCGCATTGATCTCCGGCGTGACACCGCAGACCGGATCATTTATGACTATCTGCTTCGCTCTTTTTCGGGCTACTTTTGCGGGGAAATCTTTTAACAACTCCTCCTTCACCGCTGCCGGATCCACGATATCGTTCTTATTCAGTTTATTTCCCATATTTCTCTACCTCCATGCGGTACTATTCATCAAGAGTCGCATCTCCTTCTTCCCCTGTTCTTATCCGTACGGAATCCTGTACCGGCATCACGAATATCTTCCCGTCGCCTGATTTGCCGGTCTGATTTACCTCAATGACGACATCCACCGTCCTCTTCACGAGTTTGTTCGGGACCACAATAAAAAGTATCCTTTTCGGCACCAGGCGCTGGCCATTACCCAGCTGCTGTATCGCTTCTTCATACTCCAGTTCCGCACCTTTGAGCACATTGAAATCTACAAGCCCCTTACCCCGGCCCAGAGCTTCACGGGCAGTAAATGACGATATGCCGGCATCGGATAGCGCCGCTTTTGTCTTATTCATCATATTAAGCCTGATGACGGCCATTACCTCTTTCATTTTTGCACGCCTTTCTGTTCGTCTTCAGAGGTCTCCTTTATACCTGAGCTGACCGTATACATCTCCTCAACAGGCGAAACAAATATCTTGCCGTCCCCGAAAGACCCCTTACCTGTCCTGGCTGCAGTCATTATGGTCTCAATGACAAGATCCTTTTCCTTATCCTTTACCACTGTCAAAAGAAGTTCCTTGGGCAATTCATCGTACGTCACGTCGCCAATCCTTATACCCCGCTGCTTGCCTCTGCCGAAAACCGGCATCTTGGTCACGGCGGGGAAACCTGCCTCCATCAAAGCGCTTAAAACCGCGTCTACTCTCTCCGGCCTCACTACAGCTCTGATCATTAACATGTGTCTACCTCCTTTATTAGCATGACAACACTCGCGTAATCTCACAAAACGCGGAATGTGGCTTAACTGGCGATTCCGTGTTCGATCAATAACTTTTCAAGCTCATCCGTATACATGGGCTTGGGAATAACGAACATAGTATTCCCGTCTATGGCTTTTGCCAGGTTCCTGTAATGACCGGCCTGAGCCACCTTCGGGTCGTATTCAATAACAGTCTTCCTGTTTATCTCCGCCCTCTGGACCATATTGTCGCGCGGGACGAAATAAATCATTTGAGTACCCAACTTTTCAGCAAATGCCTTTATCATCTCTTCCTCATTATCAACCTTTCTGCTATTACATATAATCCCGCCCAAGCGTACGCCTCCGGCTTCGGCGAACTTGACGATACCCTTACAAATATTATTCGCCGCGTACATCGCCATCATTTCTCCGGAAACGACGATGTAAATCTCCTGAGCTTTTCCTTCACGGATAGGCATCGCAAAACCGCCGCACACAACATCGCCAAGAACGTCATAAAAAACATAATCGAGCTTTTCGGCCTCGGCGTACGCGCCAAGCTGCTCCAGAAGATTGATAGAGGTTATAATCCCCCGTCCCGCGCATCCCACCCCGGGTTCCGGCCCGCCGGATTCCACGCATATGGTATTTCCGTACCCACTCTTTCGTATATCATTAAGTTCGACATCCTCACCATCAGCCCTCAATGTGTCCAACACGCTCTTCTGAGCCAATCCTCCCAAAAGCAACCTCGTAGAGTCCGCTTTCGGGTCGCATCCCACGACCATGACGCGTTTACCCATTTCCGCCAGGCCGGCAACCGTATTTTGCGTCGTAGTCGACTTACCGATCCCACCTTTACCGTAAATAGCTATCTTTCTCATAGGTATGCTCCTCCTTGTTTCAAATAAAAACGGGCGGCTTCCGTATCCTTTCATAGGATATTGAAGACGCCCGTGTCTTACTCTGCCCGCAATACTTGTTACTTCTCCGGCTTGCTCATTACTCGAATCCGCACGATGCGCTACGAGTCCGCCGGTATTATCCGTTATGCGTTCATCTCCTCCGACTTTGCGGCACAACGAATAAAAAAAGGCGTTCTTTTTTGGAACGCCTTTGTCATACTTTGCACAGCTCAGTGTGCTTACACTACTACAAGTAACTTCACACAGTGATTTGGTAACCAATTATAACAAGAAAATTACAGGATTATTCTCTCAAAAGCCTTTTCTTTTTATTACCAACAGGTATCTCCTTCTTCCGGCTTTGGTACTCTTGATACCTCTAAAAAGCCGCCGCTTACCGATGCAACGAAAGAGCCGTTGCCTTCTTTGAAGATACCTCCAGCCTTCGTTCATTGCTCTGAGGAGAAACCTGCTTACGCGATCCATGAGCCTGAACAGTCCCTGCAATCTGAGCTAATGACAAAACCAAATCTTTCAATACCTGCGCCTGAGAGGATAATTCCTCTGAAGATGCGGCAATCTCCTCAGCAGAAGATGCGGTCTGCTGAGTTACCTGATTCATTTGAGTGACGGTACCGCTTATGTGATTAATACCGGTTGATTGTTCCTTACTCGCCTCGGCTATTTCAGAAACAATATCCGCTACTTTCCGCGCGCTATCAGTAATATTTCTTAAGGAATCGCCGGCATTTTTGGTAATATCCATACCGCCTTTTATTTTATTAATCGTATCCTCTATTAATACCGCCGTGCTTTTTGCCGCATCAGCGGACCGATGCGCCAAATTTCTTACCTCTTCAGCAACAACCGCGAACCCCTTTCCATGCTCACCAGCCCTTGCTGCTTCAACCGCAGCGTTCAATGCAAGCAAATTAGTTTGAAAGGCAATTTCTTCGATGGTCTTGATAATCTTTGCGATTTTGTCTGAAGATTCATTGATAGACCCCATAGCATGCTGCATTTCATTCATTGAAACATTCCCCTGTTCGGCGACATTCTTTGCCTCCTGGGCAAGCTGGTTCGCTTGCGACGCACTATCTGCATTTTGTTTTGTCTTAGATGAGATTTCTCCCAGCGAGGTAGAGGTCATTTGCAGTGACGATGCCTGCTCGGTAGCCCCTTGCGAAAGCTGTTGCGACGCAGAAGCCACTTGCAAAGAAGCATCCGTAGTCTGTTCCGCGCTCATATCAAGACTATGCGTAATCCGACTCAGCATATTTGTGATACTTATAATTGCATAAACGCTCATCAACAGCACCGTGGCAATAACAAGAACGCCAATAAAAGAAAGCCAGAAATAGCTCTTTTTTATGATATTTACAGATTGTCTCTCAAATTCACTGTTACTTTTATTAGACATTTCCACAACTTCATTGATAGCCTTTCGGTGTTCTTCGTATTTATCTTTTAAGGTGAGCAAGATCTGGTTTGCCTGTTGAGTATTTCCTGATTCTATCGCCGGGATAAACTGGCTATTTAAAATCTGATAGAATGCTTTTGCGGGAACATAGGATTTATCCGCCATAAGGCTTTTTATCGGACCTTCTTCCAAATTCTTCAGCCAGAACTCATGCCTTTCATTGTAATCCTTTTCCAAATCCTTACTTTTCGCGACTAATTCTTTTATCTTTTCGGTTTTCTTTTCATCATTCAGCTGAAAAGCAACCAAGTACGATTCAATGATATATTCAGGAGGCGGAAGAATATCAGCAATCAAATCTTTACCCATAACAATCTTGTTGTAAATAGGCCCGTTTACTTTTACCTTATTTAAAGTAAGCAATGCAACAGTAGTCAAAAATATCGCTCCCAGAAGCGACACGGATGAAACTGCAATGACCCTCTTACTTACCTTATTGAGACCTAATTCCATACCAACACCTCCTTCTTCAATATTATACGAAAGAGATAAAAGAAAAGGATGTAATACCTAGTGCAGGATATACCATTCAACCGTACCTATTTAGATTATCCCCCCAATGCCTAAATGCTACTACGAAAATTAATAGCGTACAACTGTATTTATCATCTGTTCTCTTTCCTGGAATAAACTTTACAATTCTTACACACCGCAGGGAACTGGTTACGATGCAAGGTATCGAGAAAACCGCGGAATTCTTTCGACCGCCAATACTTCCTGAAATCCTCCTCGAACACGTTCATGAATGCGTTCGCTCTTTGAAAGTCCCGGTCATTGGCTTCATTGAGCACGCAGCACGGCTGGATATGCCCGCTGGAAAGGATAAAGGGCTCGGTCCACTTTGTACAAGCGCACGGCCCGTTCGCCGGTGAAAGATTTTCATTCCAGTTAATATAGAAACCATGCTGGTGAGCTTTCTGATAAACACTCTGACGAATAGATTCAGGGATCTCCCGTACCTGTAGATCAACGACTTCTTTAAACGCCATCATCCCGGTATAAAAGATAAGGACGGCGGTCTGAGGGACATTACGCATCAGCTCTGCCACGAAATCGACATACGGGGCGATCTCATCAACGTTATACCGGCTAATAATATAATGAAACCACAACTCCGGAATAAGCGCCTTTTGTTTTCTCTTGAGCTCCAGGAAAGCTTTGACGTTCTTCTGCATCTTCTCGAACTTGGCGCCGGCTCTGATCTTCTCATACGTCTGCGGCTGTACGGCTTCACAGGACAACCAGATCTTGTCTATCTTCAGCTCGATCAATCTTTCGGAGATATCCGGCGTGATAAGATCAAAGGTGTCGAAAAACTCGATATATACTCCCCGGGATTTTAAATGTTCCAGTATCTTCATAAAATCCGGATTCAAGAACGACGAACCGATCCCGGTCAAACCGATCCATTTTAAACGCGGAAATTGCCGCATGATCATTTCAAATTGCTGAAAGCTCATGTTACGGCCGGGTTCTTTCCAATACACCTGCTCGCACATGACACAGCGCAAATGGCATTTCGTGGTGACTTCTATTTCAATCGCCTCAGGGTACGGCGACCAGCGCGGGAATCTTCGCCATACTCCGTCCAAGAAAGCTATGCCTGAATCGCGCGTCAAGACTGTGCTCCAGAGATAGGAATACGCGTTCTTCCATTTCCCTTTCCTCAAAAGGTACCAGATATTCCGCAAACGGGAATAAGCCATCGGTAAAAAATGTAGCCGTCGTTTATCCATAGTGCGATTCTTCCTTATACACCACCAACAGTGTTTGGGCAATAACCTGAGATTGAGATAATTCCTGCGCTTTGCGACGAGCAGCCATGCCGTATTTCGACGCGGCTTCCGGATGCGCCAGTAAAAATGTGATTTTTTCGGCAAACTCGCCGGCATCCTGCGCAGAAGCTAAACATCCATCCCGGCCGTCTTCAATATACTCGGGAATGCCGCCGATATTGCCGGCAACGATCGGTTTTCCCAAGAGCATCGCTTCAATCAAGATCAAGGGAGCCATATTCTCCCATTGTTCCGGAACAACAACCACGGCCGCCCGCGCTAACAATATCTTCATCTGTCCAGCCGTCTGTTGCCCCCAATGGACTTCTATCGTATTCAAAGGGAACCGGCTGATCCGATCGCGCATAGACTGCGCGTAGTCTTTTTCCCATTTTACCTCCTGCAAAACCATGACTGCTTTTATGTTCGGATAGATTGCCCGCGCTTTTTCAAACGCATCTAGAAAAACATGGACGCCTTTCCGTTTCTGCAGCCACCCGGCAAAAAAGATTTCTTGCACGGGTTTCTCCTGAGGTTCTCCATCCGACGCACGTATTGATAGCGGCAAACGTGCAACCGTGATCCGTTCCGCAGGAATACCATACTCTTTCAGGATCTGCCGGGATGATTCGGAAAGGACCAGCCATCGGTTGATCCGGCGAAGAAAGAAATCGAACGTTTTGCGGCGTAATGTTAAAAAAATCTTCTGAATAAAACGAAGGACCGCCGGAGTGCATTGAACACACTTGACACCATGAAATCTTCTACACAGAGTATCTGTTGAATCGACCAGCGTCGTCACCGGGCACCACCACCAATAGTCATACACCGAAACCACGACCGGGATGCGCAATCGCACTGCCGCGGCGATAACGCTCATCGTAAGAAATTGAATATTTCCACAATGTAGTACCTGCGGCTTCTCTCGTTTCAAGATTCGAAGCACCTGAAAGTAACTAATAATATCAAATTGTAAAAAAAGCCATTTTGCGGCTTCGATGCCCCGCCGAATAAACGGCACGTAACTTTCCAAAGTCCGGACTTCTACCACCCGGGGAGCACTCGTTTTCAAACCAGCCCTACTATAAGGAAGGCTGATAAAGAAAATGTCGGTTCCCTGCGCGGCTGCCAGAGAAGCGTTGCGCCAAAGCGCTTGTTCCGCTCCGCCGACATGGTCATGATACCCCGGCAGATAATTACTGATATACGCGATTTTCATTATAAATAAAATCCTGCGAAATATACACCATGTCAAACCCCATTTTCTTTACTTTTGCGAACCGAATATCCGGCGCAATGCTTCTTTCACATAAGCGCGGTGATACGTACCCGCGAATATTTTATACAGGTGCACCCACAAACGCAGGCCGTCATACCAGAGAAGTTTGCGCACAAAAGCGATGATCTGGCCAAAGGTTATCCGCTGTGAAAAGAAACAACTGTATGAAAATCCTTTAATGTTTCCGCGATAGACCATTGCCAACCGCTGGACAGCAGGATATTCCGGCGTATCAAAAACTGCCTGCGGGTTCTTAAAGAAACTTACCTTCTGATAATTCTGCAGAATCCCTCCGCGCTCCTGCACTAATTCCCATAGCCGCGTTTGCGGATACGGCGTTGCCAAACTCCAAAGCATCTCATCGAACGGCAACTGCTGCGCTTTCTTCAATGTCTGCCGGTCGATCGCATAGGTGCTTGCCGGTAACCCGGCGATGAAGAACCCGCCCACGCGTAATCCGGCCGCGTGCGCCCAGATTACTGCCTGTATCACGACTGAGATCGATTCTCCTTTTTTTATCCCGGCAAAAACAGTTTCATCAAGGCTCTCGACGCCAAACCAAACGGTCGTGCAACCGGCACTCTTCATCAAAGTCAGCAATTCTTTATCAATACGGTCCGCGCGGATACCATTAATACACCTCCACTCCAGATGAAGCTTTTTCTCTATCAGTAACCGGCACATGCGTTTTGCCCGGACGATGTCCATCGTAAAGTTATCGTCCGCGACTTCGAAACCGGTGATCGCGTAACGCTGTTTGGCTTCAACAAGCTCGGCGACGACATTCTCCGCCGAACGGCTCCGCCACGCATAACCGCTGATTTTATTTACCGCGCAATACACGCACTCGTACGGACACCCCCGGCTGGTTACCAACGGATATTTATTCTTCAATAGATCAACCGTATCAAACGTGGAGTACTCCGGGAAAGAAAGCGTATCTAACTGCGGGATAAGCGGAATCTCAAGATGAACAGAAGCCTTATTTGTGCGCTTCCAATATCCCGCGATTGCGACATTGGTCATGTTGCCGGCCAGGTCATCGACGATATGGGCCGTCCGCTGTTCTGCTTCACCGGCAACACAGGCATCATATAAAGGATGCTGTTCAAGAAATGCTTCTCCTTCACAGGTCACCGCCGGACCGCCGGCAAAGAACTTCACTGACGCGGGAAACTTACTTTTCAGCTGACGTAAAATATTATCCGCGTTCGTCAACGTATGCGTTTTCAGTGAAAATCCGACGACATGCGGCTGCCATTGGCTGAGACTCTCAAGGCGCTTATTCCGGTCAGACCAGTCATTATTAAAGTCTATGACGCAGACTGAATGGTTATTCTGAAGAAGCACTGCGGCAAGATACCCTAATCCGGCGTTAAATCCCGCGACTTCTCCTCCGGGATCAATTAAGGCAATCTTCATAATTTTGAGGTAAAAACGTTGCGGCTTTCCGTATCGCCGGCATCCACACCATAAAAGCCAGGGCGCTGACAATACAAACGATACCGCTGAAAGCCAAAGTATTGCCGGCGCCCATACGGCTGGCAAAATAACCGGTCAATAAATTCCCCAGAGGTACCGTTCCCATAAATGATAACGTATACAGGCTCATCACGCGGCCCCGTTTATCGTCATCGACGATCGTTTGAATAAAAGTATTGCTGGCAGCCATCTGGACCATTGCGCCGAATCCACATAAGACTAAAATACCGAAAGACCAGACCATCTGCCGGGAAAAAGAGAATAATATCAAACCGATACCGAATAACAGCGCGCACAGAGGTATCATTCGTCCCAAACGGACAGCCTCTTTTCGGGAAGCAAGAAAGATCGTCCCTGATAAAGCCCCGATCCCGGCCGCGCCGACAAGAAAACCCAGGGTTTGAGAATCTCCGTGCAATACGTCTTTAGCGAATACCGGCATGAGTACCGCGTACGGCAGGCCGACGCAACTGACGACAGCCAGCAAAATCAGCACCGCGCGGATCGGGAGGTGATTATAAGCATAAGAAAAGCCATCCTTCATACTTTGCCAAACAGGGATCGTCGTAGCTTTCTTTGAGAATGGCGGCAGCCGCATCGCGAACAATGACCATAGTACGGCGATATAACTAATGCCATTCAACACAAAACAGATCCCTTCGCCGACCAAGGCGATAATGATTCCCGCGATCGACGGGCCGATAAGTTTGGCAACGTTAAACATCAGAGAATTCAAAGCGATCGCATTCCCCAGAAGTTCTTTCTTTTCAACCATCTCCAATAAGAAAGAATGCCGTACCGGAATATCCACAGCGTTCACGCAACCCATGAACAACGCTAAAACAACGACCTGCCAGATCTCTAGTTGATGCGTCAGCGTCAAATATCCGAGTATGAATGCCTGCACCATGGAACAGGTCTGCGTTATGATCAAAACCCTTCGGCGGTTAGCGCGGTCGGCCAATACTCCGGAAAACGGAGCGATGATGAATGCCGGGATCTGGCTGGCAAAACCGACGACACCCAACAGTATTGCTGAATGCGTCAGGCGATACACCAGCCAACCCATAGCCAACGATTGCATCCAGGTGCCGACAAGCGAAATACTCTGCCCGACAAAGAAAAGCCGGAAATTCCTGAAACGCAAACCGCGGAACGTCGCCTTGAAATTCGATGATATCTTTCGAACCATAGGGACAATTATCCCAGATTTTATATACTGAGCAATCAATAATACGCCGATACAGAATGTGCGGTTCTTACGGTTAGCCTTGCAAGCGTACTACCGGAGGATATAATGGCAATGGAAATAGAGATTCTTTAATTAGCAATGTCCAATTACCAATACTACCAATTAATGAATGAATCACCCGAAGTTTTTAATTCCTGCATTTATTGGTAATTGGGTATTGGGAATTTATTGGATATTGATCATTGGTAATTGGAAATTAATATAGGGCTCATCGCAACTAAAAAAGGAGGCATATCATGATCCTACTCATCATCGCAGCGATCGTAACCTTGTTCTTCATGGGTATCCGGATCGTCCGGCCGACCCACCGGGGATTGATCGAACGTTTCGGGAAATACCACCGGTTCGCCGAACCGGGGTTCCACTGGGTCATGCCGGTCATTGAAACGCTCTACTGGATCAACACCACTGAATTGATGGTCGACGCTGAACCGCAGGAGATCATTACCAACGATAATCTCAATGCCAAAGTCGACGCGCAGGTATATTTCAAAGTCAAACTCGACGAAGACAGCGTTAAAAGGTCCTTGTACAACGTCAACAACTACAATTTTCAGATCGTCAATCTGGCGCGCACGACACTGCGCAACATCATCGGGACTTTGACCTTAAAAGCGGCCAACAGCGAACGCGGTAAGATCAATGAAGAGTTGCACAAAACCTTAATGCACGAGGCCGCGAACTGGGGTATTGAGATCGTGCGCACTGAATTAAAAGAGATCGACCCGCCCAAAGACGTGCAGGAAACCATGAATAAAGTGGTGAAAGCGGAAAATGAAAAAATTGCCGCCATCGATTATGCCACTGCCGTGGAAACAGCCGCTGACGGTGAAAGGCGTGCCCAGATCAAACGCGCTGAAGGCCGCAAACAGGGAAAGATCCTCGAAGCCGAAGGCGAAGCCGAAGCGATCAAGCTCGTCAACGAAGCCGCTCAAAAATACTTTACGGGAAACGCGCAGATGCTACGCAGGCTGGAAACCGTCGAAAAAGCTTTGGGCAATAACACAAAGATCGTCGTTCCCGGTAATACTGATCTGGTCAATGTCATCGGTGATCTGGCAGGCGTGATTCCGCTGAAGAAAGAAGCGTAAGAAGCTCTTAGCTGTTAGCTCTTAGTCATTAGTTCTTAGAAAAATCATAAGCCCTCACTAAGAACTAAGTACTAAAAACTAATAGCTATTATTATTTGCCGTTCTCCAAGCGTTCCGGATGGTGTTTAACGGTCTTGCCTTCGACCATATAGATAACGTCTTCGGCAATATTCGTGGTATGGTCGCAGATCCGCTCTAAGTGCCGGGCGATCAGCAGTAACGGGACCGCGCGCACCGCGCTGGAAGGGTCCTTTACCATATAATCGTTGATCAATTCATCCTGCACCGCGTTACGCAATTTATCCGCCTCGGAATCCGACAATACCACTTTCTTGGCGAGCGCGACATCTTTCTTTACAAACGCGTCGATCGCGTCTTGGATCATCGTCTGAGCGATCTCGGCCAACTTGGGAATATCGATCAGCGGCTTCAAAAGCGGTTTATCATCCAATTCCAGCACCCGCTGACAGATATCGACCGCCAGGTCGGCGATCCGTTCAAGCTCCGCGTTGATCTTCATACCCGTTGCGACAAACCGCAGGTCTCCGGCCATCGGCTGATGCAGCGCGATAAAATCAATGCACTTCTCGTCGATCTCCAACTCCATCTCATCGATCTTATCGTCCTGATCGATGATCCGCTGGGCGGTGACCTTATCGCGGGTCTTCAGCGCCTCGATCGATTGCCGGATCTCTTCCTGGACCATAGTCGCCATCTTCAATAGATCTTTGTGTACGCGTTTCAGTTCTTCGTCAAAAAATCTCTGCATGACTCGTCTCCTCTGTTTTATAGGGCATCTCTCTCATCCATATCGGCCGGTAATATATTCTTCGGTCCGTTTATCCTGCGGCTTGGTGAAAATATCTTCCGCCTTACCGAACTCCACCAGTTCTCCTAACAACATAAAGCCCGTATCGTCAGAGATACGCGCGGCTTGCTGCATGTTATGGGTCACGATAAGAATAGTAAAGTCGCGCTTTAATTCGTGTATCAGCTCTTCGATACGCTGGGTCGCCTGCGGGTCCAATGCCGAACACGGCTCATCCATAAGCAGGATCTGCGGTTTTACCGCGATCAACCGGGCGATACAGAGCCGTTGTTTCTGCTCCAACGACAGGTTCAAGGCGAAACGGTTCAACTTATCCTTCAGGTCTTCCCAGAGGAGGACCGCCCGTAGGCTTTCCTCGACAATACGGTCTAGCTCGCACCGGCTCAGCCGCGTGGTATGGATGCGGTGGCCGAATACGATATTCTCGTAAATCGACAAAGGGAACGGATTCGGCCGCTGAAAAACCATGCCGACTTTTTTGCGCAGATCGATCAGATCGGTCCTCGGATCGATGATATCTTCCCCTTCAATAAAAACTTTTCCGTCCATGCGCACGCCGTCGATGAGGTCGTTCATGCGGTTAAAAACCCTCAAAAGCGTTGACTTGCCGCATCCTGACGGCCCGATGATCGCGGTCACTTTATGTTTCTTAAAAGCCGCCCCGATATCTTTCAACGCGTGGAACGAACCGTACCACAAATTGAGTTTTTGAACACGTATTTGACCCATGAGCCTAATTTTCTTTCCTTCTTTCTTGAGGTTCCTTAAAGTTCCTTTATGTTCCTTGAAGTTTCCAAGAAAACGCAACGTCAAGGAACATCATGGAACCTCCCGGAACATCAAGGAACTTATACGCTTAAAATCAAGTATCGCTACCGACAAACAGCAACCGTGCCAATAAAGTTCCATCAACCGAATTTTCCTCTTATATACCCGTCGGTGCGGTTATCCGAAGGGACGGTAAAGATCTTATCGGTCTTACCGATCTCAATAAGCTCGCCCATCAGAAAAAACGCGGTCGTATCGCCTACCCGCGCCGCCTGTTTGACATTATTCGTTACCAGGATAATCGTATACTGCTCTTTTAATTTTAACATCGCTTCCTCGACCTTCGCCGTTGATATCGGGTCAAGCCCCGAACACGGCTCATCAAACAATATCACTTCCGGTTCTACGGCCAAGGTCCGGGCAATACACAGACGCTGTTGCTGTCCGCCGGACAGTTTAAACGCGGACTCCTGCAAACGGTCTTTGACTTCCTCCCATAAATACGCCTTTTGTAAGGCTGTCTCGACAATTTCCTGCAGGCGGGAAATCTTTTTTTCTCCATGCATGCGCACGCCATACGCGACATTATCGAAGATCGACAACGGCAACGGCAACGGCAACGCGAAAACCATGCCGATCCTGCGGCGGACCTCTTCAACCGGAAGGATCAGAAGGTCCTGCCCGTCGATCAGCACAGTCCCATCGATATGCACCGCGGATTCCAGCTCATTCAAGCGGTTCAACATCCGTAAGAAGGTCGTCTTCCCGCTGTTGGAAGGGCCGATAACACTTAAAATAGAATGAGCTTCTATATCCAGCGTTACTTTCTTTAACGCCTTCGTCGGACCAAAATGCACACTGAGATCGGTTACCGTGAATTTTACCATTTCTTTTTCTTCCGGATCTGTGAACGGATGATGATCGCGATTAAATTCATAAACAATACCATGACCAACAACACTAACGCCGTGCCATAGCGGATCTTCTCATCGACATTGGGCACCTGCGTGGAAATAACATACAAATGATACGGCAACGCCATTGCCTGGTCGAACAACGAACGTGGAAGTTGCGGCAGATAAAACGCGGCCACGGTAAAAAGAATCGGCGCAGTCTCTCCCGCGGCTCTGCCTAAACCCAAAATAGTCCCGGTAAGGATCCCCGGAACCGCGTTCGGCAAGACGATATGGCGGATGGTCTGCCATTTACTTGCTCCCAAGGACAGGCTTACTTCGCGAAATGTCTGCGGCACAGTCTCGATAGCTTCGCGGGAAGTCGTAATAATGATCGGCAGGATCATTATCCCCAGGGTCAGCGACCCGGCCAGGATCGACGCTCCGAATTTCAGGAAAACAACAAATAAGGAAAGCCCGAATAACCCATAGACAACTGACGGGACTCCGGATAAGTTGACGATCGCCAGTTTAATGATCCGGGTAAGCAAACTCTCGCGGGCATACTCGCTCAAATAGATCGCGGCCAACAATCCGATCGGTAGCGCGAATAAGATCGCGCCGGATACCAGGTATAACGTCCCGACAATCGCCGGGAAGATACCGCCGGCACGCATTCCCTGCCGCGGAACGTCCGTCAAAAATTGCCACGTCATCGCCGGCAGCCCCTTCTGAAAAATAATGATCACGATCAAACCGACCGGAACGACAATAAACAAGGTCGCCAGAAACAGACAAAAGAAAGCAATGCGTTGTGTCCTGCGTGGGTTCTTCATTACTTCGGTTTCCTGTGTAAAAATAGATCAGCAGTCACGTTGATCGCGAAGCTGATAATAAATAAAACAATACCTATCGCGAACAGCGCGAAATAATGTTCGCTGCCGCTGACGACTTCGCCCATTTCAGCGGCAATAGTCGCGGTCAATGTACGCACGGGCTGCAAAATACTCTGAGGGATAACCGCGGCGTTGCCGGTTATCATCATGACCGCCATGGTCTCCCCGATGACCCGGCCGATGCCGAGCATCACCGCGGCCAGGATCCCCGAAGAAGCCGCCGGCAAGATCACCCGGTAAATCGTCTGCCAATGGGTCGCGCCTAAAGCGAACGCCGCCTCTTTATACATCTTGGGGACCGAATAGAGCGCGTCCTCAGCTATCGATACGATCGTCGGCATCGCCATAAATGCCAGCATGATCGAACCGGACAAAGCGGTCAGTCCCGTCGGAAGATGAAAGACCTGTTTTACCCAGGGGACCAACGTTACCATGCCGATAAAACCCAGCACAACGCTGGGAATGGCCGCCAGCAACTCGATCCCGGCCTTCAAAAACTCTTTGCTCTTTTTTGGCGCGACTTCCGCGATGAATACCGCGCAAGCGACACCAATAGGGATCGAAATAACCGCCGCTCCGACGGTGACAAGAACCGATCCGAAAATAAGCGGCAGAATGCCCAATTGCGGAGGATCAGAGATCGGATACCAGCTTTTCCCGAAAATAAATTGCAGCGGCGGGCAGATTTTAAAAAGTGCCAATCCTTCCTTTAAAAGGAAGAGGAAGATCAAAACGACAAAAAAGATGGAAGCGATCCCGCTGATAAAAATCAGTTTTTCTATGATAAACTCTTTGAGCTTACGCATCCACTTTTTACTTTATTTTTTCTGTCTCCCGGAATTTGCAACACTAGAAAGCAAATTCCTTGGGATACCGCGGTAAAAACACCGATAAAGCTTATTGCTTTATCGGACCGCCCCGTCGGGCAGGTTTTTCTTTGAAAAACCTGGGGTTACAGGGACAAAATCAGTCTCAAGCACTATTTTTTGCCCGTCCTCCGACAAGACATATTCTACGAACTTTTGCGTGATCCCGGAAGGGCTTCCATTCGTGTACAAAAACAACGGCCGCGATATCGGATACGCGCCCTTGATGACATTCTCTATGGTCGGTCCGATGTACGGAGCTTGCGCGTCTTTCGCGACCGATACCGGTTTTTGCTTCGGGGAGATATACCCCATGCCGTAATACCCGATAGCCCCGGTATTTCCCGCGACTTCATCGGCAATCGCCTGTGAAGACGGCAACAGCAGCGCCGATGAAGCAAACTCATCCGTGCGGGAAGGATCGTTTTTTCGCAAAACGTGCTCTTTAAAATATACGTGCGTGCCGGAATTGACTTCCCGGGAAAGAAGCACGATCTTCAGGTCCTTACCGCCGACGTCTTTCCAATTCGTTATCTTACCGGTAAAAATCGCGGCTAATTGCTCAACCGTAAGTTTATCCACCGGATTAGCAGGGTGTACGACAACCGCCAGGCCGTCAAGTGCGACTTTGATCTCATTCGGGTTGACCCCTTTTTGTTTTGCCAGCGCGATTTCTTTCTCTTTAATGTTACGCGAGCTCATCGCGACATCACAGGTACTGCTGATCAAGCTGGAAATCCCGGTGCCGGAACCGCCGCCGGTGACCGCGACGAAATCTCCCGGGTTTTTCTCCATATATTTCTCAGCCCAGGACTGTCCCAGGTTCACCATCGTGTCCGACCCTTTTATCTGGATCGAATTCTTCTTATTCGCGCCGTAGCCGGAAACACAACAGAATAAACCCACGAAGATAACGATTAGTTTCTTATTCATACCGGTCTCCCTTGTTTTTAACGTTCGCACAATCATCCATTTAAGAGGTACTATTGAAGAACACCCGTGAGAAAGAAAATTGTATACGAAAATCGCCGGGAAGTAAAGGTGAAAAAACGCCATCGACTATTACCAAGGAACCGATCATCGTGGATAAAATGTATCCGCTATTTATTGATTGCTCAGTATACAAAATCTGGGATAATACCTCAAAATCCCCATGAAAACCGCATATTTGATCTACTGCGCAAACACTCCCGGATTTCCCCATTTTCCCGAAGCCTCTTTGGCGCTTGCCGGCGAATTAAAAAAGATACCGGTCCCCTCGGCCATTATAGATCTCCGATTGATGAAGGCCGGCCCGCAGAAGATCATCGACCCTTTATTCTTTGGTTTTACCGTATACTCAAATGAATCCATTAAATACGCGATTGATTTCGCGCGGAAAGCAAGAAAACAATTCCCCGGGGTCCCGCTGATTTGGGGAGGGCCGCACGTGCAGATGGTGCCTGAGCAGACCGCCGCGCATGAATTAGTCGATATTGCCTGCTACGGAGAAGGTGAAGCAACGATACGCGCATTGGCAGAGACCTTGCTCTCCGGTAAGAAAAGTTATGCGGCTATCCCCGGGATCGTGTATAAAGACGGGACGACGTTGCGAACCACGCCTGCCGGCTATTTTCAAGAACTGGACAGCCTGGGTTTTTACCCGTACGAACTCCTGGATTTAAATCTCTACAAAGGAACGATCTATACGCATTTTTATTATCAAACCAGCAGAGGCTGCATCCATCGTTGCAGGTTCTGCAACTACAATTATCAATACCGCTGGCGGGGAAAAAGCGGCCAAAAAGTACTGGAAGAATTAACCGAGATCCTCCGGCGTTTCCACCCGCACGAAGTATACGTCAGTGACGGTAACTTTTTTGCCGATAAAAAAAGAGTGTCTGATATTCTGGCAAGGCTTAAAGCCGCGCGCTTTCCCCGCTTACGATGGTCGGCCTTCTGCCGCTTCGACGACCTCTGTGCTCTTTCAGACGCGTCATTGCAATTGATGAAAGAGACCGGCTGTTACCGGCTGAATCTCGGCGGAGAATCCGGATCGAATAAAATCTTACAGTATTTGCACAAAGGAATAACTGCCGAACAAATCGCACAGGGAGTTGAGCGCTGCAATAAAATCGGAATTACGGTGGATGTCTCCTTTTTCGCCGGGACTCCCCCAGAGACCCCCGAAGACCTGGAAAAGACCCTTACGCTGCTTTTAAAAATATACGAAATGCATCCCGACAACTTAGTCAACGGCTTATACTATTACCAGCCCTACCCCAATACCCCGCTCATGGAAGAGATCACCCGGAAATATACTATCCCGATACCTCGCGGCTTGTCTGAATGGGGCACGAAACCGATAACGTCTCCCTATCGGGACTATTTACCGTGGCTTTCTGATGCCGATTACTCAAAGATATTTTCTTTAACCCAAATCGTCAACTTCCTGTATCTACGAAAACGCCTGCGGCTGCATCGCCGCCAGACCCGGATCAATATCAAGTTTAACGTCCTCTACTTTCTTTCAAACCTTCTTATGCCTTTTGTTACATTACGGCTGAAGAATAAGTTTTTCCGCTTACCGGTTGAGTGGAAGTTGTATTATCTCATAAAGAAGAAGCTACTCCATATGGACTTGTAATCATCAAAAATGCCGCCCAATAGACATACGCGTCCAAAAGTATACTTTCATAAAATATCAAGATCCCTATGATTCCATGAAATTCTTGGGGACCGTTCCAGTTGGGTAAAAGACAAATACCTTTTTTAAAAAACGAAACTGAGTATAATATAGGCTTAAAGAAACACAGAAACCAAATTATGTTCTCACTCTTTAAGAAAAAGAAACCCGCAGTTTCGATTAATTACCAAAAACCGCAACTACTGGACGTAGCCTACGGGACCGCTCCGATAGAAGTACTCTTCGAAAAGTTTACTACGTCGATCGAAGGATTGCGCGAAGAGGACGCCCAACGCCGTCTGATCGAACACGGCTACAACGAACCCGCCAAAAAGAAAAAACGCACGATCTTCAAACAGCTCTTGTCAATGTGCGCGAACCCTCTCGTTGTCGTCTTGATCATCATCGCGGGATTCTCGATCTTCTTCGGCGAAAAACTCAGCGCGGTGTTGGTCTTACTCATGGCAATCATGAGCGTCTTGCTCTCTTTTATTCAGGAGCATCGCGCGGGAAAAGAAGCGGAAAAACTCAGCGAAATGGTAAAAGCGACTTCCACGGTCTATCGCGACAAACAGCCGGTAGAAATAAAGATCCGCGAGATCGTACCCGGAGACGTCATCGACCTTTTTGCCGGAGATATCATCCCGGCTGATCTGCGCGTCATCAGTTGCAAAGATCTGTTTATCAACCAGGCTACCCTGACCGGAGAATCTTTCCCGATCGAAAAGACTGCCGGCCCGATCACACCGAAGACAAACTCGCTTTCGGAACTAACCACGCTCGCCTTTATGGGTTCGACTGTCGTCAGCGGTACCGGCCTCGGATTGGTTATCAAGACCGGTATCAATACGCAATTCGGCGAACTCTCCCGCCGGCTGGCGGCAATGCGCGTTGAAACCAGTTTTGATAAAGGGATCAAACAATTCACGTGGATCATGATCCGCTTCATGATCCTCATGGTCTTGGCGATCTTCGGCATCAATGCCTTCTTTAAGCATAATCTTATGGAGGCTTTTATTTTTTCGCTGGCTGTGGCTGTCGGGCTCACGCCGGAAATGTTACCGATGTTGGTCGCCATTAACCTTTCCAAAGGCGCGATCGCCATGTCGAACAAACAAGTCATCGTTAAGCGCTTAAATTCCATCCAGAATCTCGGCGCGATGGACGTATTCTGCACCGATAAAACCGGTACCCTGACCCTTGATGAAGTCGTGCTGGAAAAACACTGCGACGTTACCCGCACTGAAAATGAAGACGTGCTTCGCTATGCTTACGTCAATAGTTTTTATCAAACCGGATTGAAGAACATCCTCGACCGCGCGATCTTAAAACACGCACAGGTCGGCATGGAACAACTTAAAAAAGTGGACGAAGTCCCTTTTGACTTCTCCCGTAAGCTGATGTCTGTGGTCGTGGGCAGAAACGGCACGCATACTCTGATTGCCAAAGGTTCTCCAGAAGAGATATTTAAACGATGCGCTTACTATGAACTCGACGGCGAGATCATGGATATGGAAGAAATGATCTTAACCGACTTAAAGATCGAATGCGATAATTTACGTTTAGACGGTTTTCGAGTACTGGCAGTCGCGTATAAAGACATCCATCAAGTGCAAGCCGCGTACTCAAAGAATGACGAACTCAATCTTATCTTAAAAGGGTATGTCGCGTTCCTGGATCCGCCAAAACCCTCGGCGAAAGAAGCCATTGCCGCGTTAAAAAACCTCGGCATCGAAGTAAAAGTGCTGACCGGCGACAACGAATTGGTGACGAAAACGATTTGCAGTGAAGTCGGGCTTGACATCAAAGGCCTCGTCACCGGAGAAAAAGTCGAAACCCTCAACGATAAAGAATTGCTGGATGTGGTTAAAATCACGACGGTTTTCGCCCGCCTGGCTCCTCTGCAGAAAGAACGGATCATTCACGCGTTGCAGGTACATAAACACATCGTCGGGTATCTGGGGGACGGGATCAACGACGCGCCGGCGCTGAAAGCCGCGGACGTCGGTATTTCAGTCAACAACGCGGTGGATATCGCGAAAGAATCCGCGGATATCATCCTTTTGAAGAAAAGCCTCATGGTCCTGGAAGACGGCGTTATTGAAGGGCGGAAAACATTCGGCAACATCGTTAAATATATCAAGATGGGCTCAAGTTCAAACCTGGGAAACATGCTGAGCATGACCGGCGCCAGCCTTTTTTTGCCGTTCCTGCCGATGCTCCCGATCCAGATCCTTCTGAATAATTTTCTCTACGATCTATCACAGATCGCCATTCCAACAGACAATGTCGATCCGGAGTATTTAGAGAAACCCCGGCCGTGGAACATCAGTAACATCCGCCGGTTCATGATCTTTTTAGGACCGGTGAGCTCTATCTTCGATTTCGCCACCTTCGGAGTGCTCTGGTTTATCTTCCACGCGTCGCCCCAATTGTTTCATACCGGGTGGTTCTTGGAATCACTCTGCACCCAAACACTGGTCATCCATATTATCCGCACCGGAAAAATCCCGTTTTTACAAAGCAAACCGAGCAGATTTTTGATATTGACTTCTCTAATGATCATCGCCGCGGGCATCTGTATGCCTTTTTCCCCCCTCGCGAGACCCTTTGGTTTCATCGTTCCACCGCCGGTCTACTTCATAGCGCTTATACTGATTGTCAGCTGTTATCTGGTCATGGTCCAAGAAATAAAAATGTGGTTTGTGAGAAAGTACGGCTATGACTAGTGCACTGTTACGAACAATTAAGCAGACGCAATACGGGAAAGCTCGTTAACCGTTACCTTCGTTCTTTCCGCTGATGTTGAACTCCCGGCCGTCCAGCCGTTTGAACGAATGCCCTTCAGAATCACAAGGATTGCAAAAGCCGAAATCATGACAGAGGAAGAAATCCCGGGGTATTTCTTTACGCGCATCTTTATCAAATATACTGCCGAACGAATCTTTATGGCCCGTATATAGTTTGTAATGGCAATTATATATTTCGCCATCGGGGGCGAGAAGGACTTTCCTCATCCGGCAATACATATCTTTTTTCTCCGCTTGGCCAAAGCCTTCCCCGTAAGCCTTATAATTGGTTATTCCATCCTCCTGTTCACAGGCAATAGCGCAGGCGTTTTCAGACGGGTAAAGTTTCTCTTCATAGCGGCCAAAGAACCGTTGCAATTTCACGACCGGATGGATCTTTAACAGCTCGCGCCGGTATTCCTGCACCTCGGCAAGGTGCGCCGGATGGGCAACGATGAAAACGCTGTGCACGAAAAAACCGGCCCTTTTAACTTTCGTAAGGTTTTCAATGAATTTTCCTATCGGCGCGCACATAAAATGGTACGACGCATTAAACTTCAGACTTCTCCTTCTCCGTAAGGCCCGCAAAGATCGTATGTCTTTATCAAAAAACGGCGAGGTAAAATTTGAAGTTACGGTCATCAACCAATTGTCGTCCAAATTATTAAGGATGTAAACGAAATCCGGATGCAACGACGGCTCTCCGCCGGTAATGGAGATTTTTTTCTTTCTTGAAAAATTCAAGAAACGCTTCTTGATCCTGCCCTCAAGGCTATTCAACGCCTCAACCCATCGTTCACCCGACACAGCCGGATAGCGCATTATAGGATGCACGGGTAACGATATCTTCTGGACGCAGTAGGCGCAGGACAAACTGCAACTTAGATTTAAGAATACGCCGAAGTAATAGTCAAACGGCACTTTGATCATCGTATTGCTCTTCGCAGTACCTCGCTTTCCTTACCCAGGCATTAAGAATCAGCCCCTATGCCCGGATGACCGCAACAATGACAAGTTCCGGAGGAAAGTTCTTTTTCAGGGCTGCGGAAAACTGTTCCGGGCTGACATCCTCCGTAAAATAAAATACCGCGTCATTCTCTCCTTCCAGGCCCAGCTTTAAACCTCCATAATAACTGATCTTGGGATGAGGATTGAATCCTTGCGTGACATAATACGACAGCTGTGTACGGCGCAAAGCCCGTTCGAGAAAACGGGATATATCCAAATGGGAATAGAAACAGATAAATCCTGTTTTGCGATAGGTCAGTTTTAATTTATAGATAGTCATTTACAATTTTGAGTTAAATTTCCAATGACCAATGATCAATATCCAATAAATGATCAATGCCCAATTACCAATAAAAACAAAAAGAAACAAAGAATTCTTGATTGCTCATTGAATATTGATACCCCCCCTCATACTTCGGGGAGGGTTCCCGCTTGATTTCCATTGATTGGTAGTATTGGAAATTGAACATTGGTAATTTAATAAAATTAGGGTACTCATCTCTTAAATATATCCCACGCATGCGCATTCTTCTTTTCGTAAATATACGCGCCGTAATCAATCGAATTTTTATTGCATGCTGCTTCCCATTGTGAAAAGTCCACGTGCTGCTGAGAAAGAGGTACGTTCTCGATCAAGAAATATTCCAAGAGGCTGCCCAAGCGGGCGTCTCCGCGGGATAAAACTCCCTCAACGGTACTTTCCGCGCACGATGCCACGCTGATATGAATATTCCGCTGCGCCTTCAAAGACTGATACACGTGCGCGGTTTTAGCTTTCAGCGTCTCATACGGCTGCATAGTTTCGTTTTCCAAAGCGCTGAACGGCTTAGGAATAAAATGCGAAAAATTGACGCTTATTTCAATCGACCGGTTCCGCTGCGTCAGGAAACGATTGGTCTGCCGGATAAAATCCATCATCAGGTCGACGTCTTCCAGCGTTTCGCCGGGTAACCCGAGCATAAAATAAAACTTTAAGTGGCGGTAGCCGGCCGCCAGCGCATTCTCCAAAGACGCATAGAGCGCTTGATGATCGATCGGTTTGCAGATCTTCTGCCTCAGCGGTTCCGATACCGTCTCCACGGCGATCGTCAACCCGGATTTCTTGATCTGCGAGACTAAAGAAGACAGCGATCCGGCGACATCGGTTGCCCGTAACGAGGGCAAAGAGATCTTTACGCCGTACTTACCCAGGGAAGAGATCAATTCTTTCAGCACCGGTTCGATCCCGGAATAATCACTCACTGACAACGATAATAACGAAATGTCTTCATATCCTGTCTTTTCATAGATCTTCCGGACCAAAGAAATCACCTGTTCCGCGGGCCGTTCCCGGTAGGGATAATACATACAGCGCGCCTGACAAAACGCGCAGGTCCGCGGACAGCCGCGAGCGACTTCAACGTACGCCCGGTCATGAACAATGCCGACATACGGGACCAGCCAGTCGACCGGATAAAGAGAAGGATCCAGCGTGCGCGCGTACACTGTATGTAAAGGATACTGCTGCGCGCGCGCGGGAACATACACGCCGGGAAGCCCGGCAATGCGGTCTAAGAAATCCTGTTTAGACAGACGCGGCAGCGCCCGCACTGCTTCCATAAACTCGGCCGGGGCTGCCTCTACTTCACCCAAAAAACAAAAATCGATAAAATCGCTGACGACTAACGGATTAGCGCACCCGCCGATGCCGACCACCGGCTTATCACGCTGGGCCGAACGCAGGGGAATCCCCGACAATGAGAGCATCTTTAAGAAATGCACGTAATTCAATTCGTAATTAAGAGTAAACCCTAACAGGTCAAAATCCGACAAGGGAACAGCGCATTGTACCGAACTATGCCGCTGGGCGTGTTCGCGCAGATACCCCTGATAATCGTCCTGCGGCAAAAAAGCCCGGTCACAGAAAATAGCCGGGTCCTGATTAAACAGGCCGTACAAGATCCGTAACCCTAAGATACTCATGCCGAGGTCATACCCTTCGGGAAAACAAACGCAGACTTTTGCCATATCCTGCGTCAGTTTCTTCTCAACGACATTCCACTCATGGCCGATGTATTGGCCGGGTTTTCGAAAATTAAGCAGGTCTTTCATGTTTTTCATTAATAGATGCACAAAATAACCGTGTCTATTGCTTGGCGAAAATCAAAACCGTGAAAATCAATGGGTTCAATTGGTTGCGATAATTTACACGCGCAAGACGCGACAAGTAGAACTCTCTATTGATCAATCTTTATCAGTAGCATCGCCAGGTAAAAAATTAAGTTCAAATTTCATATTATGCCTCACCAAACATCGCCTTCATCCCGCCCATGATCTGCTGAAACGGCACAACAGAAATTTTCTTATGCAGTTCATATCGCTTCTCGCCGGGATAGATGACCGTAATGCGTTCAAGCTTCAAATCCTCCAACGCAATGCGCATGGACGGCGTCATGGTCGGCGCATCCTGTCGCTTGATCTCAACGCCATACATCCGCCCGCCTTTAAATAAAACTAAATCAATCTCCGCGCCCTGATGTGTTGCCCAATAATACACATCGTCCGGCGCAACCGCGTGAATGATCTCCTCGATCACGAACCCTTCCCACGATGCGCCATGTTTTGGATGAGCCAACAGATCTTCCATAGTCCTGATCCCCAGCAACCCATGCAATACCCCCGTGTCATGAAAATATATCTTCGGCGCCTTCACCTGACGCTTTTTGATATTTGCAAACCATGGCCGCAACTGACGTATCATGAAAACGCCGCTTAAGATATCAAGATAGCGCTTCACAGTAACTTCATTAATCCCCAGAGAACGGGCGATCTCATTCGCATTAAATACCTGCCCATTATAATGCGCCAACATCGTCCAATAACGTAAAATCGTTAACGGAGGTAATGAAAGCCCATAGAACGGAAGATCCCTAGCCACAAAACTTTGCACATACTCTTTACGCCAGATAGCGCTCTCTTCATCTGTCCTGGCCAAGAACGATTTGGGCAGGCCTCCTCTCAGCCAAACTTTCTCATACTTGCTCATACCGACCTCTTGTAATGAAAAGCCGCCTATAGTAACGCGCTCAACACGGCCAGCCAAAGATTCTGAAATATGCCTATTCAAAGTTGGCGAGGCGCTTCCCAAAAGAAGGAACTTGGCCGGCAATGGCTGCCGGTCGGCAAGAACGCGAAGTATCGGAAAAATATCCGCCTGACGCTGAACCTCATCGATCACGACAGTACCCTTTAAGTGCACAAGGGTGTTCTTTGGCTGCGCCAACTTCGCGCTATCGATAGGATCTTCCAGATCAAAATACTTCGACGAACCCGGGACCGCAAAATTCCTCGCCAAAGTCGTTTTCCCGGACTGGCGTGGGCCAAGAAGAGACACGATCCTCCCCCGCTTGATCGCCTTACAAATATGCTGTAGGATTTCTTTACGTTCTACCATATGACTCAAGCATACCATGAAATATTGCTACGTCAATATGTAATTTCATGGTTGTATGATTACTTTTGCAATACACTGAAATCACCGCTGGGGAGGCTCCACACTCTTGCATATATGGGCCTTACAGCCTATTTTCCCTCGCGATATTCAAAACGACACCGACCAGCATACACTCTAACATGATATGGGTCCCGCCGTAACTCATAAAGAGGAGCGGAACTCCGACGACAGGCAAAAGCCCCATAGTCATAGAAATGTTAATGCACAACTGCAATGTAAATAAACTGGCAATGCCTATCCCGACATATTTGCTGAACTCATCCCGCGCCAGCATACTTACCCGAAACAATGCCATGACGAGACTATAATAGAGTATTAATAATATCCCGACGCCCAAAAAACCCCATTCTTCGGCAATAATAGTAAAAATAAAGTCCGTGTGGCGCTCCGGAAGAAAGTTAAGCTGGTTCTGCGTGCCGGCAAGGAATCCTTTCCCCCACCATTGGCCGGAACCAATGGCGATCTTAGATTGAATGATCGTGTATCCCGCGCCTAACGGGTCGACATCCGGGTTCAAAAACACGGTCAGCCGGGCTTTTTGATAATCCTTTAACACATGCCAGCCGATCGGCGCGCACATCAGCGCGAACAGCGTCACGATAACGATATAGTTCTTTTTAACGCCGCAGAATAATGCCATCAGATAAAACAGAAAGACCAAAAGCATCCCGGATCCCAGGTCCGGCTGAAGAAAAATAAGGATAAACATAGCTCCGATGGGAACAAATGGGATGACCATTTGCTGGATAAAAGAAGTCTTCCGCCGGCCGGTCGAGGCGTTCATCCGCGAGAAGAAACGCGCGGCTAAGAGTATCGTGGTGAATTTCGCTAATTCAGACGGCTGAAAGTTCAAACCGAAGATCGTCAGCCAGCGTTGAGCACCCATGCGGGCTTCTCCCAGGACAAAAATGACCACGAGCATTGCCATCGTGATGCCGTACAAAATCCAGGCTGCATCGTAGAAATGCCGGTGGCTGACAACCCGGGCAAACAACCACAGCAAAAACCAGCTGATACAGAACCACATGATCTGTTTCCCGAAAAGATCGCCTTTGATCATCTCTCCACCCTGATGCAACGCACTATAGAGCGTAAAAAGACTGATGACCGTCAGTAATACTACGATACCGATTATGATTTTTGATAACGTTGACATAGAGTTTCTATTTGTTTTCTCAATAGCTCGTCGGCTGGTCAGCTCGTGAGCTCGTAAGAAACGCAAGTTCTCTGAGAACTCACGAGCTTATGAGCTTATGAGCTAATGAGCTTACGAGCTGCCTTTAAGCCATCCTTTTTCCGTCAGTTCTTTTAAGAAGTTGTAGCCCACTTTTACCGCTTCCGCGCCGGCGCTGCCATGCTCTAAGAATACGATTATACTATATTGCGGCGCGTCATACGGGAAATAACCGACAAACCAACCGTGCGGAGCCTTGGGTGGGACCTGCGCGGTCCCGGTCTTTCCCGCCAGTTTCAGGTCTAATACAGACAAGCTATGCGCTGTCCCATGCTCTTCGTTCACGACTTTGCGTAACCCGACCTTGATAGCGGCCAAATGTTCCTCGGCAAGCGGGATTTTCTCGGAACTTTCGTGTTTCATCTGAATATCATCGATACGTTTTACCAAATACGGGACGACAGACATCCCATTGCGCGCTACGATCGAGATCATCTCTAACCCCTGCAACGGAGTTACCTGTAAGAAACCCTGTCCGATCGCAAGGTTCAGCGTATCGCCGCCATACCAGTCTTCATGTAACATTGCCTGCTTCCACGCGCGAGACGGTACCGTGCCTTTTTTTTCGTTCGGGATATCAATACCGGTTGTTTTCCCGTAGCCGAATATCCGCGCCCATTTTATGATCGGTTCTTTATTCAACATCATCGCGACGTTCCAAAAATATACGTTGCAGGATACTTTCAACGCGTCATACAGATTCACCACGCCGTGTGTCGTCCAACATTTGGATATCGCGTTCCCCAGATTAAAATATCCGAGGCATTCATGGGTCGTTGCCGGCGTGATCTTATTTTCAGACAACGCGGCAGCCGCCGTAACGATCTTGAAGATCGACCCCGGCGGGAACTCTCCCTGTAGCGCTCTATTCAACAAAGGCTTACGCTCATCGACAAAAAGTTCGCTGATATTCTTGCCCTCAATAAAATCATTGTTATTAAACGACGGCTGATTGACTAGCGCCAATACTTCTCCGGTCCGGACGTCCATAAAGATCAGGGAACCCTGATGGCCTTGCAAAGCATTATAGGCGCTTTCCTGCATGTTCTTATCGATAGTCAAATAGATGTCTTTGCCTCGTTCCGGAGCTTTTCTTCCGAGGAAATTCATCGTCCGGCCCCGGGAATCGACTTCCACCTGTAATCCGCCTTCTTGGCCCCGTAAGTATTCGTCGTATTGCTGCTCAACGCCCGTGTACCCGACACGTGTACCCGGGCTAAATCCGTATTTCTTGAGTTTAGACACGCTCTCCTGCATCTCTTTGACATATCCCAACACATGCGTTGTCGAGAAAGGATAGAGATAATACCGCTTCCAGCGCGTCGTCACAAAAACGCCGGCCAACGCCAATTCTTCAAACCGCATCCCCTGCGCTTTCGTAATGTGCTGTACCAACGGCGTATAGGCAAACGGGTATAGATAGTTCTTTCGATACGTTCTCATGACGGCTTCCGGCGGCGTTCCCGTGATCCGGGAAACAATATCAAATACGTATTGCTTATTCTTCACTTCACCCGGGATCATAGAGATCTCAAACTCCGGCGTATCGCGCACCAGCACTTCGCCATTGCGGTCATAAACAGTCCCCCGCTCAGCCGGCAGCGGCAACAAACGGATATAATTATTCTCCGCCTTCTGCAAATAAAAATCGCCTTTGATCAATTGCAGGGATACCGCGCCCCAGCCTAAGAGCACAAAAACACCGTGGACAAAGATTAAATAACCGATCCGGTCAATCATGACGATAGTATATGATATGTTCGACGGCATGCGCCTGAAGAACACCCAGGAGACTCATCCCAAAAACCAAAAAGATCAACTTCAATAAAGGAAGCTCCCCGACCGCCCCGACCGAAACACCGTACACAACACTGGTTATGACGGCCGTACTTACATACAAAAGCAGTTTATGATCGAGCTTTTTTATCAAAAAAACCACACTCAGCACGTTGATGCCGTATATCGCCGCATACAAGAAAGGGGCCCGGTAACTGATAACGCCCATAACGACACCCCAGAAACCCGCAACAATAATACTGTATCCGAAGCCGAAAAAGAGCGGGGCAATCGCCAATCCGACGGTCAAAAGCGGAAAAGGATACCGTAACGGCAACAGTAATTCCCCAAAGAATAAAATAGTCAAATAGACAAAAAAACAAGTCTTATACAAACGCAATGATGGGATTGACATAGGGTTATATTATCCCGGAATTCGCGGGAGAAATCCAGATGAATCCACAACTGCTCACTTTGCCCCGGCGAGAGGGCGCAGATAATCCGGGACTTTCTTGACGATAAAGATATACTTAAGCGCGGAAAGGTGCGCGGCTAAGCGGACTTCTATTTTCGGATTGAAGAAATCCCTGCCTTTGGTTATTTTCTCTACCTGGCCGATGAGAAATCCCGAAGGATACATGCTGCTCTCGGAAACAGCAAGCTGGTCTTTTTCCGCGATCCCCCCCTCTTCCGCAACGTACGAAAGAGAACCGCCACCGCTGAGCGTCCCGCGAAAAACTCCTTCGACCGGCTTGTCTTTTACTTTCGCAATGATCTTAAATGAAGGGTCCGATAATAACATCACATACGCGACGTTATCCGTGGTCTCGATGATCTTTCCGATAAGAAACCCGGATTCGTCAACAGCCAGCATGTCTTTGGTCGCGCCGTCCTTCTTCCCTTTATTGACCACGACGATCCTCCGCCAGCCGCTGGGGTCTTTCCATAACACAAACGCCACCATCAGATCAAGCGGATGCTTCTTTTCGATATCCAGCATCTTCCGCAAGCTGTCATTCTCGTCTTTTAACGACACGTAAAAAGACAGTTGATCCTGCAGTTTTACGATACGCTCTTTCAAAAGACGATTTTCGGTGCGTAGCAGGGCATCATCCGCCGGACGCATAAAATAGGAAAGATTTCCGACGCCAAAAGTGCACAATGCCACGATATTCTCCCGAAAAAAGAAAGACATGGCCGAGATAGCAACAAACCCTATGGCAAAACTGATCCCGCGGATAGTAACAAAAGAAAGACCACTGGAATAGGATTTCTTCATAACAAACTGGTCATTCGTAGATTATTGAACAATACTCGCGCGCCAAAGTACATCTGTTCATTCCGTGGGATTTCGATCCATTATTGGGGCGATATTTGACAACGGGAGTCGACCCGGATGCAGCACGGCGAATAATACTTGCGAAGCGAGGATTATCCGGTTTAAATCTGGCAGGCAATGGATAATTTTCTAAAGTGGTTTATCTCTTCCAGGAATTTCCCGGCACCTAACGCGACTGCGGTTAAAGGGTCTTCCGCGCGAATGACGGGTAAACCCGTCTCCTGCGCGATCAATTTATCGATACCCCGCAGCAGCGAACCGCCCCCACACATAACAATGCCTGTCTCGATCAGGTCTGCGGATAATTCCGGCGGAGTGTTATCTAAGGTCTTTTTGGTTGTCGCGACGATCTTCTCAACCGGATTCTGCAGCGCCCTTCTGATCTCTTCCGAATCCACGCGTATCGCTTTCGGAAGGCCGGTGACCATATCCCGGCCTCTGACTTCGATAGAAAGCTCTTCTTCCAGCGGGCTTGCCGACCCGATCGCTATCTTGATATTCTCGGCACCGCGTTCGCCGATCGCCAAATTATACGTTTTCTTCATGTAATCGATGATCGCCTTGTCCATCTCATCGCCGCCGACTCTCAACGATTCCGCGTAGACGATCCCGCCTAACGAAATCACGGCGATCTCAGTCGTTCCGCCGCCGATATCGATGATCATATTTCCCACCGGATCTTCTATCGGCAAACCTACCCCGATCGCCGCCGCAATCGGTTCTTCGATCAAATAGATCTCGCGGGCGCCGGCACGCAATGCCGATTCTTTAACGGCCCTACGCTCAACTTCGGTTATTCCCGACGGGACAGCGATAACGACACGCGGACGGATGCTCATACGCCGCGGATGCGCCTTACGGATAAAATACCGCAGCATGATTTCCGCGACATCAAAATCAGCTATGACTCCGTATTGCATCGGCCGTTCGGCCACGATATTCCCGGGAGTTTTTCCCAGCATCTTCTTTGCTTCATCACCGACGGCTTTTATGGTATGCGACACTTTATCACGCGCTACGACGGATGCTTCGTTGATAATAATGCCTTCCCCTTTGACATAGACCAGTGTCGTCGCGGTCCCCAGATCAATGCCGATATCGCTGGAAAACATATCCAGAAGATTGTTGATCGAATTATTGAGAAAATTTGGCAGTTTCATACGCATCGGTGGTAGAAAAAATCATAACAAAGGAGGATTTTATTGTCAATTAAAAACAACTTAGTTTGCATTAAAAACATCTTCTCCTACTATATATAGTAAGTCTCTGCCCGATACTCACTATAGGTGAACGCCTTTCGGCAGTCCGGCAAGACAATCCTGCAGCATGCCGTTGATGCGCGCTTTTCTTATTTAGTATAGCATAAACCCAGATGATGCGTTAGCATTATCTGGGTTTATGCATTCACTGACAGCCGTTAAGATTCTAAAATCTTCTCCGCTTCTTTGCGATAGGCATCCATGACATACGAAATACCGGAAATCTTCTCTGCTTCTTCGGTCAAAGACATCAAGTCGTCCCGGGAAATAGTGTCGACCCGGAAATTCCTGCTGCCGGCCATCAATTGCTGCAACCCGACTTTTATTTTCTGCGAGAATGAATAGATCCCGACCGCGCCCAGAGGAATGTCTTTCATATCTTTACCATACTTCTCACACAGCTCGTCATAATAGATAAAGATTTCTTTCTCGGACATGCCGAATTCAGAAACCGTCGGCGGCAGTTTCCCCTCCTTCAGCCATACGCCGATATTCTTGCCTACCATGCCGGGGATCATCAGCGCTCTACCCATACATACGGCTTTAACATACGGAGCGCCCATTGCCAATACTTTAAAAACATGGTCCTCCGATGAAAATCCTCCGGCAATCGCGATATCCGGCACGCGCACTTTCTTCTTGGCAAGTTTCTTGCAAAACTCATAGGTAAGCGACTGCAGATAGAACGTGGGGATACCCCATTCTTCCATCATCCGCCAGGGGCTCATCCCGGTGCCGCCGGGTGCGCCATCGATCGTCAACAGATCGATCTTGGCCATCGAACAATATTTCAGCGCCATGGCCAATTCGACCATCGAATACGCGCCGGTCTTCAGCGTGATCCGCTTGAAACCAAGATCGCGCAACCGTTTTATTTCTTTCATAAACGCTTCTTCCGTGACAAAGCCGAGCCGCGAATGACGTTCAAACTCTTTTATCGCGCCGTCTTTAAACGCCTGCTGGTTGGATTTTAGCGAAGGATCCGGTGTAACGATGTAGCCGCGTCTTTGCAATTCCAACGCGCGGTCCAGACTCTTCACCTTGATCTCACCGCCGATACATTTAGCGCCCTGTCCCCATTTCAATTCGATGGTATCAAGATTATGTTTCTTACGGACATATTCGGCGACCCCTAACCGGGTATCTTCAACGTTCATCTGCACGAGAATTTCTCCGTATCCTTCATGAAAACGCTTATAGGTCTCAATGCGGCGGTCCATATCCGGGGACTTTTTTACTTTTCCCTGAGCATCGAGTTCCAGCGCCGGATCGATCCCGCACACGTTCTCGCCGCAGACCAGCGTAACGCCGGAAATAGCCGCGCCGACCGCGAAGTGCTCCCAATTTTTTCGGGCGATCTCAGTTGAACCCAGCGCGCCGGTAAAAATGGGGACTTTCATCTTGACCTTTATATTCCAACCATATTCGGTTCCGGTGTCGACCGCCGGAAAAATCGCGGTATCCGGACCGGCATCCACTCCGTCAGGCAACCCTTCGGCGCCGCAAGCATACCCCTGGATATTCAAATGCGAATAATCGACCGGATAATCCTTATCCGCGCCGGCGGTTACTTCGCCAAAGGGCCCCGGATAAATGACTTCCCGGCCGCGAAAGGACGCTTTAAAAACTTCGCAATTCCCCTTACAACCATCGATGCAACGGGAACACAGACCGGAACACGGAACGACGCTTTTTGAACGGTTAAACGTACGGGTGGCATCATTGCCATTCGGCTGCTGGAGATTCATTAGAGTCCCTCCTTCACTTTGTTCTTACGGCATCGCGCCGAAGAATTCCCCGTTACCTGCGTCTAACAACGACGCTCATAACGGGATAAAAAATGTCCCTCTCTTGCTCACTCCCATAGTGACAAGCATAGGACGCCATTGTCCTGCTTTTTACTATAGCCGCCGGTACACGACAGTCAAATTGTTTTCTATAGACAGATTCCCGACCCGAAAGGACCTTCACGGGCTTCAGCCTTGGATTGAATGCGTACGATGTATAAACTAAGTTTGAAAAGATACCCGGCACGTTGAAAATTCCGGTCAAATCTCCGCTCTATAGATAAACGACAAGATCCGCTTATTTGTTTTATCCCGCCGATACGAATGGAACTTCTCTTTACCGCAGAGAGTGCAAAGGCCGCTATCGTATACAACACTCGAAAGATTCAATTGCGCGCACTGAGCTTCGATACAGGCAAGAGGATCAAAAAAATATTGCCGGCCTCTTTTTTGAACGAACGGAGCTAACGTCGTTGACAAGAAATCTTCTTTTACTTCATAGCAACATTTTCTCAGCCCCGGCCCGGTTATGCACGTCAGCGTATCGGGTTTTTTATCCCTGAAAAGATCCGCCAGCGTCTTCAAGATCCCCCGGTCGATCGATTTCCAACCTAAATGCAATACGCCGATAGACCCGTTCTTCGGTGAACAAATATATAACGGCATGCAGTCCGCGGTCCTGACCACTAACATTTCCCGTTCAAGTGAGGTCAGTAATCCGTCGGTGGGAAATACTCCGGTTTTTTCAACAACGCTTATTTTTTCTTCATGCGGTTGCGTACACCAGGACACCGAAAGGGCCTGGGGTACCCGGGGACTTAAAACTGGCCGGATCTCAT